>ERZ779941.39-NODE-39-length-74838-cov-7.872859_pt1 | contig 74838 bp, 58 predicted proteins | sample MGYA00511952_ERZ779941 | MGnify/ENA primary metagenome ERZ779941 (study PRJEB29588, sample SAMEA2142846) | human gut metagenome | biome: human gut; feature: human-associated habitat; material: faeces | place: Denmark | collected 2008/2010 ...
TCTCTTTTTAATATACTATTTTTTTATTTGTATCTCCAAAATGGGATTCATATCAGTTAGCTATTTCTATTATCTATTAAAAAGTCATCTAATTTTTTATCTAATATTATAGATATTTTGTAAAGAAGTGCCAACGAGCAGTTCTTTTTTGTATCATTGGGTGATTCTATTCTTTTTAAATACTCTGGTGAAACATCTAAAATTTCAGCCAAATCCATAAGTCTAACACCTTTTTCTTTTCTATATACTTTAATGTTATTGCAAATAATTGCTTTAAATTCAGGATTAAAGTTATCGTACTTTTCAATCATTTGCATCACCCTAATAATATTGTGCCACAAACTTAAAAATAAATAAGTAAACTTTTTGTCCTAAAATTATATACAATTCTCCAATACTTTGATATAATTATATTGTATAGGAATATCTATCGATTGAAAATTAAGAAGGAGTGAGAGTATGGAAAAGAAGTTTTGTAGTAAATGTGGAGAAAAACTTGAAAGTGGAAAAAGTTTTTGTTCAAGTTGTGGTGAAAGTGTTGATGAAAGTAAAGTTGTGGATGAAGTAAAACATAATTCAAAAAATAAAGGACGATTTTTAGATATTGTAAGGTATATTATTGGAGCAATATTTATTTTAGGTAGTTTATCTAATTTAGTTAATGGTAATTGGTATGGAATTATTGAACTATTATTTGCTGTATCATTAATGCCATTTGTATATAGAAAATTTATATATAAGTTTATACAGAGCAATAAAGTATTTAGAACAACTCAAATAGTATTACCAATTATTTTATTTATAGTATTTTTTGCAGTTATACCTACTGATAATAATGTAAATAATAATTATACACCATCTAATAATGGTTCATCACAAACAACAAAAAAAGATGAAAAAAAGGAATTAACTGAATCAGAAAAAATGATTTTAAAAATTACAGCTTTAATGGATGAAAAATTAGCTTTTGATACAGGTAATTATATTAAAGGAGACATACCCGCTGGAGAATATGCTTTTGTTAAATTTTCAGGAAGTGGAGCATATTATTCAGAGGAAGACAGTGCAGGAAATATAATTGATAATGAAAATTTTGATAGTTTTGGATATGTGAAAGTTCATGCCGCAGGAAATTTGACAACTCGTGGAGTTCTTATAAGCATTAATGCTTTTGAAAAACTTGAAGTTTCTGGTGCTAAACAAATATATGAAATATTAAATAATCAAACTGATTATCACGATGGAGGTTATTATAAAGTTGGTGTTGATATTCCAGCAGGTCAATATGTTCTAGAAAGTTATGGTAGTGGTTATTGGGCTGTAATGACTGGACCGGTAGGATCAAGTGATATAGTTGATAATGATAACTTCAATGGAAGAGCATCAGTAAATGTAAGAGATGGTCAATATTTAACAATTAGTAGGTCTTCTTATACAAAACAATAAAACAAAAGATGATTGCACAAATCATCTTTTTTAGTATCATTGATATTATTTAAATATCAAATTTCTATATCATAATCATCTTTTTCTTTGGTTGAATCGTGTTCTTTACTGAATTTATAAGTATCATTTAATTCTTTAATTGTATCATCTTCAATAACACCATGTTCATATAAATCTCTTGAAAAATCACGATATTTATCTCTATCTTTTCTATTAAATAATCTGTTTTTTATAAATTGAATAAGTCTTATAAACTTATTTTTAAAATAATTAAGTTCTGCAAATAAAGAATTATTTTCTTCTTTTAATTCGTCAATTTCATTATCTTTTAACTTATTTTTTTCAGTAAGACTTTTAACTCGTAATTCCAATGCTTCATTGTTTTCGGTAAGTATTTTTATTTTCTTATTTTTTTCTTTAATATTAGAGTCAACATTGGTAAGAGTTGTTGATAATTTTTGAATATTCTTATATTCTTTATTTGTATTTTCTACTTGGCTGATAAAACTATTGATTTTATCTTTACACTCTTGTGTTATAACATATTTATCTTTTCTGCCAAATGCTAATTTTAAATTATTAACAATATCTTTTGCTTCTTTTATATCATTATCTAGCAGGTCAGATTGTTGTTTGGCTTTATTTAAACTTTTTTGATTTTTTTCAAGTTGCTCTTTCATTTCTAAATAATTGTCCATTTCAGTGATATGATAATCATGATTTCTGCCTTTTTTCTTACCTTTTAAAGTGTTAGTTAGATTATATTCTTTATTAAAAGATTCGATACATAAGGTACGCATTTTATCTTGTAATTTTCTTAAACTTTCTTTTGTAAATACATCTGATTTACCAACTTGTTTTTTCATACCATTTTTATTATTAAATTTTATAGGAACACCTACGATGTGCAAGTGTGGACTTGTTTCATCATAATGAATAATAGCACTTGCTATCTTAAAAGTAGGTAATATAATTTCTAAATCTTCAATTTGCTTTTTATAAACATTTGTCATTCTTCTTTTAAACTTATCATCTTTTGTATCCCAATACTTTTTGTCTCCAAGTTCAATTATTATTTCACAGGCTAAATCATTTTTCTCGTTATTACTTATATGAGTAAAATAATCTTTAATTTTTCTATCGTCTCTTACTTGCTTTAGGTTATATTCTTCTTTTGCTTCATCAAATTCTTCCTTATATAACTTTTTTACATCATCAACTAATGAAGAACTACCTTTAATAATTTCAATGTCATTTTGATTGTTATCATACTTTCTATAATTATGTTTATCTACTTTCGTTAAACCTGCTGAATTTTGTATGGCATTATTTGATAGAGAAGTAGAACCACTTCTATTAGATTTAGCACTACTTCTTGATGTGTTTCTTTTATTTTTATCACTACCTAAATGAAAAGAATATGCTAGTTCTATAATAATCACGCTCCTTTATTAAAATATAATGTGGCTTGATTTAGTGTTTCAAAAAATTCTTGACCCATCATAGTTCCCATATTATCAATATAGGTACAAACAATATAATGTAGTTCACAGTTTTCGGCATAAACTAAATATAAGTCTTTTTTCTCATCTAATAATTTACATTTTCCATATTTTAAGTTATAAAATTCTTTATTCATAAATAATCAACTCCTTTGTTTTTTAGAGATATATTTTGGCTTTGACAAAATATTTAACCCCCTAGGTATTTTGTCATACTAACAAAATAACCTCGTGGGCTAGGGATTCCCTAGAACCCTTTTATGACTTATTCCATAATGTTTTAAAACTTCGTAATAAAACAAAATTACATAAGTCTTATAAAATGCTATCGCCACTTTCATTGCTACGCAACAAAACGTGCCACGCATTTTATTCTTCGTACAACAACTCTTTCTTTACAGGTTTTACTCCAATCTCAATAGGAACAGGTTCTTTCGTATAAATAACACAATCATTAGATTCATCTGGTATATAATCAAAAGCAGTATTTATATCTTGCATTTGAAACTCATCTTTACCACGAATATAAATAATTCCATATTTATATTCTTTCATTTTTATATCAGGATCTATTTTTGCATAATCTTCCATAGGAAATACTCTGACTATTGCTCTATCATCGTGGATAAAGTTAAAATAGAATATTCTATCTTCTACATAATAAGTTGCTTCTTCAAAACCAACATCATAATATTGTCTTAATCTCATTATATGTTTACCAATTTCTTTTTCAGGTAAGTAATTACTAAACCTTATTTGACCTACAATATTACCAAAAATAACAGGTGTCTTAACATCAATATAACCAGCATCAAATAATTCATTACAAGGCTTACATATTGATTCTCTAAAATTGATATTATCTACATAAATATAATTATTAAGAATACCTAATTTAATATCATCAACATATTTCATAATAAGTTCTGATTTTTCTTCTCTTGTATAATCTTTCCAAGTTTTAGTTCTTTCTTTATATTCCTTTTCTAATTTAACTTTATTTATATAATCAATATCTCTTTTTAGTAAAATATCTTGTGGGGTAAAATTAAGAATTTCACAAGAGGTTGCTTCATCAAGTTCATTTTGTAATTTTTCAAGAGCAGATTCAACTAACTTTCTTTCATCGTTATATTCTTCTAAACTAAATACACCATTAATATAGGCTCTTTTAATTCTTTCTAATTTGTCTTTTTGTTTATTGATATCTTTCTTTAATTCTTCTTGTGGTTCATCAAATTTTTGCTTAATCATTGGTAAGAAGAACTGATTTACTACTGAATCGTATTCTACAAGTTCATTTACAAAATCATTAAAATATTCTTCAACTAAACTTTCCTTAAAGTTTATCTTACAATCATGGCAGTAATAGTAATAATAAATATTGCCATTTTTCTTTTGAGTTGCTTTACCACCTAAAATTCTATTACATTTAGGACACCTTAATTTTTGTAAGAATAGATATGTTAAAGTTCTTTGATAACTTTTAGAATTCTTTTTCTTTTGAACTTGGCATTCTTCCCACATTTCTTTACTAACAATAGGTTCAACAACATTTTCATAATAAGTAGGATGTTTTGTCCTTTTACCATGAACAAAATCGCCTTTGTATATTTCATTTTCTAAAATTGCTACAATAGAAGAATCTCTCCAATTTGTTTTACCTAATACTTGTTCTTTATTAAATAGTGTACTTATCTTTTGATATGACATTCCTTTATGATAAAGTTCAAATATTCTTATGACAACATCTTTTGTCAAATGGTCTATAACTAATTTTTTATTTTCATGCTTATAACCAAGTGGTGCTTGATGTGGTATGTGTCCTTGTTTAATTGCACCTGCTAAACCGACCTTAGTTCTTTCACTTGTTCTTTCTATTTCTTGTTGTGATACACTCATTAGTATTCTTGAAACCATTTTGCCATTAGCATTAGTAGTATTAATATCATCATTAACACAATCAAGATAAGCATCGTTTTCTTCAAGAAATCTCATAAGTTCTTCCCAGTCAAAAATACTTCTTGTTATTCTATCTTGTTTTAAAGCAATTATAGTGTTTATTTTCTTTGATTTAATATCTTCTTTAAGTCTTTCAAATTCAGGTCTATAATTGCCTGTTTTAGCACTTATACCAGCATCAGTATAATAGTCTTTAATAACAAAGCCCTTGAATTTACAATATGCCTCTAATCTTTCTTTTTGTTCTGGTAAACTAAAACCTTCTCGTGCTTGATCTTCAGTCGATACTCTCATATATAGACCACAAACTTTTTTTACATCATCCAATTATCATCATCTCCTTTACTAAAAAAGAGCGAAGCAGTACAACTAGGCTTATTTGTACTACTTCGCCCATAAATAAATCAGATATAAGTTTTTCTAATCTAATTATAAACTATTTAGGGCAAAATTACTAGTTAGTACGCTTTAAATAATCTTCTAATTCATTGATTTTAATTTTATTACCAAAGTTTTTGATATAAACATCATTAGAATAATTAAAAACAAGAAACATTATATTATTGATAATTACTTTGTGAGGTTCAACATAAACCAAATTAGATTTATCAATTTTTCTAATACTTCCATTTATAAATGTAGGAGTAGTATTACAAAAATCGCAAATAAATTCTAATTTCTTTTTAAGTGATTCATCAATAGGTATTTCTTGCTTGATAATATTAATCATAAACACCATCCTTTCTTTAGGATGATTTCTTTGTAAGACACAAAAAAATCAATCTTTCGATTGATTCTATATATCAAGTTCAAACTAAATAGTTCGAACAGATTCGTCAATGGAGCAAGTGATGGGAATCGAACCCACGTCTCAGCCTTGGCAAGGCCGCGTACTAGCCGTTGTACTACACCTGCACTTGTTCCACGTATATATAATATCATATTCAATTTGAAAAAACAAGTGTAAAATTTATGTAAAAATTTTAAATTTGTTTGACAATTGTTATTTTATATAATATCATTGTTATAGAGGGTAAGAGATATGAATGATGAACAATATGAAAGCATTTTAAAAGTGATGAATTCTAGAGATGAAAATAATAGAAGAGATGCTATGTACGATTCTAGAAATTTTAGGAAACAAGAAAGAAATGTTAGAAAAGAAAAGAGAAAAAAAGAATTACTTACTAAAAAGATAATTGCACTTGTTAGTGCTGCACTTATATTTGTTGGCGTTGCTTCTGTTAAAAAAAGTGTAGATAAAACTGAAGATAATAAAAGTATTATTAGTGAAATGATAGATAATAAAGAATATACTGAGAAAATAAGAGCAATGAAAGAAATTAACAAGAAAATTGGTTCTTTAGTTAGTGATAATGACGAATTATCTAGTATATTTAGTCAATGTGTTGTACAAAATGGAGTAGATGATGTTAGATTCTTGCATGAACAAATGGCTAAAAAAATAATGGAATTAGATCCAGAATTACAAACTTATGCACTTTGTGGAGTGTTAAATAGTATGGACAATTATAGAGATACTAAGTTTGGTTATGGTGAATATACTAATGGAGACTATTTAATTCATTTACTTGATAATGTTGATGCCGATAAATTAGATGAGTTTTTAAGTCATGTTAATAAAGATGGAAGTCAAGAGTTTGATGAGTTCTTGATGTCACAACTTGAGCAAAATGATTATATAAATACAGTAGTAGATTCATTAATTGCTGAAAAGAATGAAAGTATGGGTGTTTCAAGTGGAAGAAATTGATGTTAATGTTACTAATATTAATGGTAAAGACTATATAGAGGTCGATACTATAGATGTTAATGGTATTAAATATGTGTATTTATCTAATGAAAATGATGATAAAGATTATTTAATACTTAAAGTTATTAGTGATAATGGAAAAGAATTCTATGATAAAATTGAAAGTGATGAAGAGTTTGAATTAGTTCTTTTAAACTTTACAAAAAAGCATAAGGAAGAGTTAAAAAATATTTAATTCTTTTTTTATGCTTTGTTTTTAGTTATTTTTTTCTATTAACTTACTATCTCCAGTTTTATAGTCTATTTCTATTCCGTCTTGAATGTTTTTGACAAATATATTGAACTTTACGCCTTTTCCATTATCTTGAATAGAATATGCTTCTATTTGAACACCACTTGCTAGTAGGTTGTTACCTTCATATTTTGGAGTTACTCTATAAAGGACGTTATTGTTGGTTTCCTTGATATAGTTTGAAACCATACCCTCCCACTGTAACATTCCCACTGTATTCATTTGTCTAGTACAAGTTATTAAGTTTAGTTCATTTCTATTTTCTCCAGTTAATTGGTATCCAATTAAGTGGCAACGATTATACAAATATTTTCCTGGTACTATGTCATATTTTATAGTGTGCCAACCAGTTGGTTTAATCATGCCTATACTTTCTCTTTCAGTTGTAGGCATTAATTCTTTACTTATATTTGCATAGGCAACCCCAGCACGACCTAGAGAATCAAGTTTACTATACTTTTCAAAAGAATCTGTTGTTTTGTCTTCATCGTTAAAATCTGGCTCGTTATTATTTATAATTAAATAACTACCAATATCCTCCCCTACTTCAGTTACATCAGTTGAATAACTATCTGGAAAGATTTTTTTTAATAAATTAGTGGTCTCTTCATTGTAATAGAAATATAAAAATGCAGTTACTATAATAATTAATAACAATCTTTTTAATTTTTTCAATTTACTTCACCTACTATCTATGTTAATTTTATCACGGATTAACTAAGTGTGTCAAACTACTTATGGACATTGTTATATTATTTTGATAAAATATACTTAGAATAAAAGGTGTAGTTATGAAAGAGGTATTTATTAATAAATTTAATAACAAAGAATATATTTCTAAATATTTATATGATGAAGTTAAGGGTGAGTTAGATTTATCTAAATTTGATATAGATAAATATAATGATATAATACTTGAAAATGAATATAATAAATATAAAGACTATTTTTTAAATATGTATAAAGGAATAGATGATAATATTAAACTAGATAAAGAACAAATTAAGGCAATACTTGCAGATGAAAAGTTTTCTTTAATAATTGCAGGTGCTGGAACTGGTAAAACTACTACAATGGCTTCTAAGGTAAAGTATTTAGTTGATGTAAAGCATGTAGATCCAAGCAAGATACTTGTAATGAGTTATACTAAAAAGGCCACAGAGGAATTAGAAAATAGAATTCTAGGTGACTTTAATATACCAGCAGTTGTTACTACTTTTCATAGTTTAGGGTATACTTATATTAGAAAAATATTTCATAATAGAAAGTGTTATGTAGTTGATGTAAACTTAAAAAATCAATTCTTTTTAGATTATTTTAAAGAAAGGATCTTTCCTTATAAAGATAAAGTTAAAGAAGTAATAGATATATTTGATAAGAATAAACTTAATAGAAATTTTATGTTTAGTGAATACTTTGTTAATAACTATTTTAAGTATAATACATATCAAAAGTTTTTTAATGCATATAAGAATTATAAATTGGATGAAGCCAGAGAAAGAGGTCTTAAACAAACAGTAGAAACACTTATTGAAAAGAGACTTAATGGTGAATATATTAGAACCATTAAGGGGGAAATAGTTAAATCTCTTGGGGAGGCAAAAATTGCTAATTACTTGTTTACTCATGATATAAATTATACATATGAGAAAATTTATACTGAACTTATGGATGATAATAAGATATATAAGCCTGACTTTACTATAAATATAGGTGGAGAAGATATTTATATAGAGTATTTTGGATTGTCTAATTATAAGGAAAATGAATTAAATAAATATAATAAAATTAAAGAGTTAAAAATTAATTATCATAAAATGCATCATACTAATTTTATTGCTATTGATTATATGCATGGGGAAGATATAATTAATACTTTAGAAAAAGGTTTAATTAAATTTGGGATTATTCCTAAAGAAATAAGTTTAGAAAGAATTCTTTTTGGTATATATGATAGTAATCCTCTTAGTATAGTCTACCCTTTTAAAAATTTTATGTATGAGTGTATCAGTGATATTAAAGAGAGTAAAGATAGAAATAATTATTTGAGTGTTGTTAATAATTATTTAAGTAATGTAAATACTGAAGAAAAAAGAGAAATGGTAAGACAGTTTTATTATATAAATGATTTTTATCATTATTATCAAAATAAGTTATTTGGGTCTAATGAATATGGTTTTGAGTATAGTGATTTAATTTATTATGCTAATAAGTATATAAGTACTATTAGTAGTGATAATATGTTAAAGTTTGACTATATTATTATTGATGAGTATCAAGATATTTCTAAAGACAGATATGATATTGTTAATAATACAAGAAATAGAAATGATTCAAATATAGTGGCTGTTGGAGATGATTTTCAAAGTATTTATCAATTTAGTGGTTCTAGAATAGATTTTACTTATAATTTTGAAAAGTATTTTAAAGGGGCTAAATTACTTAAAATTAGTAAAACTTATAGAAATAGTCAAGAGCTTACTGATTATTCTGGAACTTTTGTTATGAGGAATGAAAATCAAATAAAGAAAGTGTTAGTAAGTGACAAGCATGAAAAGTATCCAATTAGGTTTGTTACTTTTAAGAAAATTGATAGTAATGATAATAGTGAATATTTAAAGTTAAAAGAATTGATTCTTAAGATACATGAAGTTAATCCAAATGATAAGATACTTGTTCTTGGTAGAACTAATAATGTAATTAACAAGTGTTTTAATGAGGTTGATTTAAAGGATGATATAGGAAACAAGATTGAATTTGTAGGTTATGAAGATATTCTTATAGATGGTATGACTATGCATAAATCGAAAGGACTTACATATGACCAAGTTATTGTTATTGGGCTTAATAAGAGTTTTCCAGCTAATGAACACTCAATGTTTTGGTTAGAGTCTTTGTTTAAAAATGAATTAATTGATGAAGGAATACCTTTTGCTGAAGAAAGAAGACTATTTTATGTTGCATTAACTAGAACAAAGAATAAAGTGTTCTTGTTAGTTAATGAAGATATGAATGATAGAAGTATATTTATAAATGAAATATATCAGATTATAAAAGAAAACAGCCCAAGCTAATAAGTTTAGGCTGTTTTTTAATATGTTTATCTTAGACTTCCAATATTATTTCACCAAATACTTTTTTCTATATAAGAACTATTATCTAGTTCTTTATCATATAGTTTTAAACGATTATTTTGCCTTTCTTCTCCATTCTTTTTCTTCGTATAAATAATATTTTCTGTATTATTCTTTGGAACCAATGAATTATTATCATCTTTAGAAATCACATCCTCATTAAATTTTTTAAAATCTAAATTATTTCTTTGAATTAATCTTTGTGAATAATTCTTATAATTTGGATTTTCTTTCATCTGCTCTAAATCAATTATATCATTTAATTCCTCTTGTGTAAATTCTGAATATATTTTTGCTTCATCCGAAATAATTTCGCCAAGATTATTTTTTCTATCTTTTTCAATTAAATTTGCTCCACGGCTTTTTTTATTATATTTTTCATATCCCTCAATATAATGATTAATTTCGTGCAATAGTGTTCCTTTATAATTTACACCCTTATTAATCCAGTAATTATTTAAATATATTCCTTTATCCAAGAAAAACGGACTATAATAGCCATAAGCCTTTAAAGCATTCTTATTAAAACTTTCGGTAGTAACTTTTATTTTTTTCAATTCTGGATATGCTTGATATAATAAATCGTGTTTTAATATTTATCCTAACTTATAAGTCTTATTTGGTTCTAATGTTATGATTAATTTCTTGCCTTTATCTGATATTAATGTTTCCCAATTACCATATTTGGTTTTATACCAATTATTTTCTTCTTAATTTTAACGTTTTTAATAATTAAAACTTTATTTTAAATGTATGTAGAAAATGATAAACCGCTTATAAACGAATCATTATAATCTTTTTTTGATATATTATTTGTTTTTTCTAATTAATCTTATAAGTCAAGTTTTTATAAATTATTTCTAAATATAATTTTTCCAATTCACTTTTAGTAGTAATTATATTTTTAAAATCATCATGAGTTAAATTGTTACTGTATAACAGTCCTATTTGATAATTTAAATTGGGAAGTATATTGTTTTGAAAATAATTGATATCTTCTTCATTAATCAAATATTCATTTTCTTCATAAAATGAATTAAAATCATTATTACTTTTTCTCATATTATATTCGTTCCTCATTATGCTTTCTTTTATACAGCCCTCCATGTTAACAATATTACTTAAAAGACCGTTAAATAGTTTATACACACAAGTTTTATCTTCAACATATGAATAAATATTTCTGGAAGATGTTACAATGAATCTTATACTATTATTTTCTAATGTTTTAATTAATTTGAATATTTCCATCTCATCAAGGCTTGAATCTACATCATCAATTAATACAATTGTATTGTCATAATTATCTTTATTAGCCTGAAACAGTGACAAATTAATTAATAATTTACGTAGAACACTTCTAGGTGTTATTTTGTCATCAAGCAAATAATTTTCTATATATATTTCAGTGAATTTTTCTATTATTTTGTCTATACTATCTATGTTTATGTTAAATTTAACATTCTTTAATAATTCTTCTTTTTCTAAAAGTCCGTTTACTTTTTGATCAATTGAATTAAAAATATTATTTACTTTTTTAAGCATATCTTCACTATTCATTGTGTTTAATACATCATCATAAATTAATTTTTTAAAAATATTTGATTTAGTTAATTTAAAATCAGTAGAAAAATTATTATAATCCCCAATATATATAGTTTTAAAATCACCCTTAATTACTCTGCTATTATTGACGTAGAATTCTTCTAATTCCCCATTTAACCCTCTTTCTATTGTTTTAAGTATTTTTGACTTTCCACTTTTATTTGCCCCATTAATAACTAATAGATTATTAAAACTCAAATTTAATTCGTTGAATCTAATATTCATATCCTACCTCACTGTTTTTATTTTACCCAATTTTACATTAAAAAGCAATATTGTATATGTACATTTTAGAGTTTAATTGATATAATTAATTTGAGGTTACGGTATCCTGTAATTTTTAGGTAATGTAAGACATAAAAGTACAACAACAATACCGGCGATAGGTTACGGTATCCTGTAATTTTTAGGTAATGTAAGACGAAAGATCAAAATTATTATTATCAGCCTTAGTTACGGTATCCTGTAATTTTTAGGTAATGTAAGACGTAAAGTTAGAAAAGATGTATTTAAAAGCTGTTACGGTATCCTGTAATTTTTAGGTAATGTAAGACACTTAATAAGTAGCATAGAGTTAAAGTGTTGTTACGGTATCCTGTAATTTTTAGGTAATGTAAGACTAATAATAGTAATATATTTATCAAAATCAGGTTACGGTATCCTGTAATTTTTAGGTAATGTAAGACAACGCACTACTCACAAACGACATCAAGAAAGTTACGGTATCCTGTAATTTTTAGGTAATGTAAGACGTTACTACTTGTACAAATTTAGTACAAGATGTTACGGTATCCTGTAATTTTTAGGTAATGTAAGACCAAATCAAAATTTGTATGAACTTCATCTAAGTTACGGTATCCTGTAATTTTTAGGTAATGTAAGACTAGGACATATATATTCGCTCTCATTTTTATGTTACGGTATCCTGTAATTTTTAGGTAATGTAAGACATATAAATAATTAATACTATACTAATACAAGTTACGGTATCCTGTAATTTTTAGGTAATGTAAGACTAATACTAATATTACTAATTCCAGTATCTGTTACGGTATCCTGTAATTTTTAGGTAATGTAAGACTAACTGTATTAATAGGCCAAACTACTATCTGTTACGGTATCCTGTAATTTTTAGGTAATGTAAGACGTAGCAACTAAGCGAACCAATTCAAAAGTAGTTACGGTATCCTGTAATTTTTAGGTAATGTAAGACATTAGAGCAATGATATATATTCAAACACATGTTACGGTATCCTGTAATTTTTAGGTAATGTAAGACCTTCGCTATTGGTTAATATATCAACTTCCTGTTACGGTATCCTGTAATTTTTAGGTAATGTAAGACGACAAACTTAAGTTCTACACCTTTAAACTAGTTACGGTATCCTGTAATTTTTAGGTAATGTAAGACCAAATGGCGTATAAGGTGGAGGAGTAAATGGTTACGGTATCCTGTAATTTTTAGGTAATGTAAGACCATGTAATATTTAATGAATTATTAACGTTAGTTACAGTATCCTGTAATTTTTAGGTAATGTAAGACTTTTAAATATGCTAATAAAAATGTAACAGAGTTACGGTATCCTGTAATTTTTAGGTAATGTAAGACATAAAAGTACTACAACTATACCCGCAATTGGTTACGGTATCCTGTAATTTTTAGGTAATGTAAGACATACTGTTAAACTTGAATTTACTAACATGTGTTACGGTATCCTGTAATTTTTAGGTAATGTAAGACTTTTAAATATGCTAATAAAAATGTAACAGAGTTACGGTATCCTGTAATTTTTAGGTAATGTAAGACGAAGTAGATGGTTTCTTATCTGCATTAGATGTTACGGTATCCTGTAATTTCTTGATTATACATATAACCCAAAATATAAAAAGAAAAACAGTACATTATAACACTTTGTTAGTTAAAATTAAAACAAAAACCTTGTTTATTGACTACAAGGTTTTTAATTTATTCTATAATAATTAAACTATTTATACTATCTTTCTCTTCATCATATTTAATTCCTCTCAACATTATCATTTGTTCATATTGTTTTTCAGTGACTTGAAGTAATCTAACATTACCTCTAGGCGGTGCAAATAATTTTACTCTTGATGTGTGTTTTACAACATCATCTTGATTCTTACAAATTCTTACATATACAGAAAATTGTATCATTATAAAGCCATCATCAATTAGTTTTTTTCTAAATTGAGAATAATTCCTTCTATCTTCTGCAGTAATAACAGGCATATCAAACATTAATAGCAATCTCATAAATCTATTTATCATTAATTAAACTTGGAAACACCAACAAATCACTATTTTCTTCTAAGGACTTAATGTAACTTTTTACCAGTAAATCAATAGAATATTCAATTGTACAATGCATATTATTACAAACAACTTCAAAATTAAGTAAATCGATTAATGACTTTCTAATTTCAAAAGATAAAGGAAAAGTTAATGAATCTTGAATTTGATAAAGATAGTTGTCAACAAAAGCTCGATAAGGTTCGATTAAATCATAAGCTAGATTAAAATTATTTGTAACAGACTTATGATGAATGCCTAAAAAACTATTTAAACCATACTTTACTAAAGTTCTTAAAATACAACTTTTAATAATTGTGTATCCGTAGTTTAAAGCACTATTTATCCCATCATCATAAAATCTTAAGAACTCGCTTCCAAATACACTTCTAAAATACATTTTAGCAGCCAATCCTTCTCTGTTTGTAGAATCGTTATCAATTACTTCACTGTGAAACTTTTTTAATTTTTCAATTGTATATTCATCCTGAGAAGTCATTTCTAAAACAACTAACTCATTTTCTATTTTTTTCTTTACAATTGATTTCCATAATTTACCTTTCAATTCTTCAGTACTACTTAATTGCACTTTAAATGTTTCTAGCTGTTTATAATGATTGTTATATGAAAATGTAATTGTTGCAGGTTCGTATTTCTCATCACATATTATTAAAGAAATAAAGTATTTACTTATTTCAGACAATAATCTAGTTGTTATTATAGTTTTGTTATCTTCGATAATGATATAATTAATATCTTCTAAAGGAATTTTTCTTTCTATTTCATTATTTAATACAACAAGATTATTGTCTTTAAGTTTCATTTTATCCGCTTTTTTTATTACTACTTGACGATATCCCACAATTACTCCGTTTTACTTTTTGTAATTTTTCCAAGCACACTTAAATTAATTTTCTTTATAGATTTAATGGTAGAAATTGTTATAGGGTATTGACCTCCTGCATAAAAATTTGTGAATAACTTATTATTTCCTATTAGATCATATGCATCCCCTAAATAGCTTGATATCTCGATTTTTCCTTGTGAAAAGCCAGTTATATAACAAAAAGCACATTTATTATCGTTTTTAATAATTTCAACAAAGTCATTTTTCATTAAATAATTATCATTATATTCATACAATACTGATGCATCTGCATATTTTATGACGTCTTTTTGTGTTCTACTCTTCCACACTGTAATTTCATAATCTTTATTCTTTTTAATATTTAATATATCAAATAAATCTAATCCAGCAAAATATAATGAACCATTACTTCTGTCTTTAAACATAAGTATTTTATAAATGTTTCCTTTTTCAGCTATTGAAGTTCCAACTTTGTGTCCTTTATTACTAAACTCTTCTTGCAATTTAACCTTTTTAATAATATTTCCATCAGTATCTTTTGGATAACCTTTCTGTTTGTAGGCTTCTTCTCCTGTTTTATATCCATTTAACCATTCTTTTAAAGATTTGTATATAACTTTATTACCATTTTCTTTATCAAATATTTTTTCAATATTTTTATCAGTTAATGACAATACTGATGTTCTTAAAGTTGAATATTTAACATCATTTATGGTTTTAACTCCTTTTAAAGTTTCTTCGTGTAAACTTCCTGATACTTTATTCTTTGCAAATGAAGGTATTATAGGAGTTATTTCATTAATTTCTTTTTCACTGTATTTTTTCATTCCTTCTAACATAAATTTTAATTGTTCAGGATTTCTTTCAAATATTCTAGCTCTTACGTCAATATCAAAATCATCATATGGTTTTGGGAACATTACTCTAACTTTGTTGTTATTTTTAATTATATAATTTTTTTCTAGAAGTTCATTATAGTATTCTTTAAATTGACTAGTTTCAATAATTTCACCTGTTTCAACATCAACATACTTGTCATCAATCTTAGTAATAAATTCATTATCAATGTTATTATTGGCATTATGAAAAGCTTGACTTTCTATATAGTTTTTGTACTTCTCATAATTAGTGATATTTTGTATAAGTGATTTGTTTGTACATGCTATTATGCATGCATCTAAAGCGTGGTGCAAATGATTTTCTCTGTTTTTGTTGACATCATTATTCTCATCTACATCTTTTATATAATAGGTTGTAGATTGTAAACTATGAGTAATATTATTAAATCCCCATCTTGCTCTTAATTTAGCTGTTATAATTCCATTAACACTATCAACAACTGGTACATTTAAGTATGCTTTTAAGAAAGATGTTAAATATCTTGTGATATATTTCGTATCGTTGATATTTTGATTTCTCATTTGATTTTCTATGTCAGGAGTTAGATTAGTTAATAAATAATTATTCTTTTTCTTTTCATTAATTGTTTCTAAACTATTAATATATTTTTTAAATTTTTCCCATCTTTCAGTATTTTTTAACCATTCATATGGTGTTCTATTTTTCTTATCTTGATTTTCTTTAGTAAGAACTAAAGTTTTGTTATTGTAACTATCATCATATGTTCTAGAATATGGAAGAATATGGTCAACTTGTACAATATTGTTATCAAAAAGTTCATCAATTGATATTGTTTTACCACTGTATGCACATATTCCCTGTTGTTCATTCCACAATTTAAACTTTAATAAATCAAATCCTGAAATATCAGATTCACTTTTAAATATTGTATTTGATTTTAATTCAAGTATTTGTTTTTTTAGTTTTTCATTATTATCTTTGTTATCTTCATTTCTTTTTTTAATTCTATCTCTTTCTTTTTTATCTTTTGCAAGTTCACCAGCAGTTTCAATATTTATTTTATATGGCATACCATATTTCTTAATAATTGCATTTAATACTTTTCTAGTTTGAGATAAGCTTCTAATTACTCTTTGGTTTCTTAAGTCTTTATTAATATTTACTGGAACAAGTAGATTTTTCTTGTTTTCTTCATTTATTAAGTCACTATGATTATATCCTAATTGTTCCATTGCTTTGTCATAAGTTATACCATTTATCATTATCTTATTTAGCTTTCTGATCAATGATAAAGATAAATTCATATGATCTTTTAAATTTGGTAAAGATAAAATTGTTTCAATGTATTTATTGTCAATTAAATTGCTATCTTTAACTGCTTTTTTAACAGATTCTTCTGTCTTGTTGTTTGTTAAAATAACAGCTATTTCATCTAAAACTTCAATATTGTTTAATAAGTTATTCCATTCTTCACTACCAAATGCGTTAAACTTAGATTTAAATTCTGAAATACTTTTAAATTCAATAAATTTTTTATTAAGTTTTTCTTTGCTTTTCATCTCTTCAAAAACAGCTTTATTTTCATCACTTATTAATGAAAAATCAACTCTTTCTTCATCATCACGTTTAAGTATTTTATTTTTAAATTCTTTTAATACTTTCGTAAATTCTTTAGTTGTTAAATCTAAATTATTAACTACTAGAGTTTCGGTATTTAAACATTTTCTAATGTCGTTATATGTAAAAGTTTTTTTCTTTAATGCAGAATTTAATATTTTATCAATTTCTTCTTCAGTAAGAGGTCTATATTCTTCTTCATTATTTATTTTAATTTTCGTGTTAACAAGTTTTGTTAAAGCTACAAATATTTCGGAACTTGGAGCTTGTTTAGGAGCGCGTGGTTCATTTGTGAATTTACATAGGCCAGTCATTCTTGCAATTAAATCTCCACCATATTTAGAATTACCTCCAGGTCCTTCTGAAAAATGTCTTTGACTACTCCATGTTTCTAAATATTTACTTTTGAAGTCTTCAGTTATTAAACCAAACTTTATTTGACTATCTAAGACTTTATTAATTTCTTCTTCAATCATACTTCTAGTTACAGACATTTTATAATCATCAGATGTATTATGAATTTTATCTTTAAACTTGTCATCTTTAATAAGCATTTCGCTTACTGTTCTATATTTCTTTTCTGACATTAATTTTTCATTTTCTGTTATTGCACTTTTAACTTTACCTGTATCACTATCATTTTCATCTCTATTTGATTTATAACCTCTATGTTTTGCGTAATGCACTAGTATAATTGATAGTTCTTCACCAGATAATTTTCTATCAAGTGCTTCCACTTTTAATATAAATGGATTAGTGTCTTTGCTCTTATAGTAATCATTTACAATTTTAACATAAAATACTTTTAATTCATTAAATTTTTCAGATTGAATGTTACTTTTTGGTTTTGGCAAAAAGTTATTTTCTGCAAGTAGCATTCTAATACAATTTACCCTAAATGCTCTTCTTCTTAGAACTCTTCTTACTCCTCTTTTAAGTCTTCTATCTTGTGTTTTGCTTTCTCCTGTTTTTACATTTTCTCCTGGCGTAAATATTCTAACTCCTACGTCTTTTATTTTCGTTGGCTTACCATCATCATCAATGTTAACTAAAGCCCAGCCTACTGATGATATTCCTATATCCAAGCCAAGCACAAATTTATCGTTTTTCATAAAACTATCCTCCTATATAAATGATAACATAATTTTATACTTTTTTCGACATTTTTTTCATTTGAACATAAAAAAAGTCAGTTTTGGATGGCCACTGACTAAAGCCTACGGCAAGGTCTTCCGACACTGTGCCTTATTACGGTATCCCGTAATTCTTAGGTAATGTACAGCATTATCTCCTGTACAAGTAAATCTTATCATATTTTTTCTTTTAGGTCAATTTGTTTTTATCATTTTTTTAAATTTTTTAATTATCACAGCACAAATTATCACAATAGCATTCAATTGTTTTTGTTTACTTTTCTTCTTTTTTGTGTTAAAATATAAACCGGGAGTGATATGTATGAATCAAATAGGAAATAACTTAAAAAGAATAAGACTTCTCAAAAACTTATCATTAAAAGAAGCAGGCAACTTATTAAGTATGTCAAGCACTGCTGTTAATAAATATGAAAAAGGTATTTTGAATGTTGACTCTACTAAATTGATTCAGTTTTCTAATGCTTATAATGTAAGTCCTTTTGAGTTTCTAAAGAAGGAATACGAAAAGAAAATAAATTTAACATCTTTTAGAAAAAGAAAGAGATTGACAGGGCAAAATCTTGAATTATTAAAAGATGAAATTGACAGAAAAATAAATGAATATTTTGAAGTTTTAGAATTAAATAGTTTAGAAAAAATACAAGTTCAATTAAAAAAATATAGTTGCTTTAGTTTAGAAGATGCCGAAATAAATGCAGATGAATTTAGGAAGGACAATCAATTATCTTTAAAACAGCCTATTTTTGATCTTATGAATACACTTGAAAATTTAGGAATAGTTATAATTGAAATTGACAATATTAATAATAAATTTAATGATTTTGATGGTGCTAGTGAAATAATAGATGGAATACCATTTATTATATTACTTAAAAATACTTCAGATGGAGCTAGACAAAGATTTACCATTGCACATGAACTAGGACATATGGTTTTAGATATAAAAGGAAATCAAATGAATGAGGAAAAAGCCTGTGATAGATTTGCAAGTTCATTATTAATGCCATCATTAGCAGTTATAAATGAATTCGGGAAATCTAGAAGTTCTTTGAATTTTTATGAATTAAATGCTTTTAAAAATGAATACAAGGTAAGTTATTCTTCAATTATATATAGATTAAAGGATCTAAATATTATTTCAGAATACTTATATAAAAAATGGATGATTATAATTAATAAAACAATTGGTAAAGAAGACAAAAAACCTATACCTACTGAAAATTCTTTTCAATATAAAAAATTAGTACATAAATTAAAGTCAGAAAATATAATATCAATTAGCAAAGCCTGTGAACTTTTGGGAGTTTTGGAAAATGATTATTACGAAGAGGATAATCGTTACTGATACAAACATAATTACTGACTTAAATACTGCTAGAGTTTTAGATAGATTTATAAATCTTGATAACGTTTATATTTCTGACTTAGTTAAACTACATGAAATTAATTTTAAAACTGGTAATTTAAAATTAATTAATAAATTTAAAGTTATTTCATCCACTTCACAAGAATTAATAGAAATTTTTGATATTCAAAATACTAATAAAAAATTGTCTGATAAAGATATATTGAATTATATCATTGCCAGAGATAATAAAGGTATTTTAGCTACCGGCGATGAGAGGTTAAAAAAATATGCTGAAGCTAATGGTGTAGAAGTTATTAGAACATTAAAAATAATTGAATTGTTATATGTTAATAGTATTATTAGTTACAAAGATTTTGTAAATGGATGTGTTTTTTTGAAAAATGATCCAAAAACTAGAATTCCAATTGATAAAATTGACATTCTACTAAATAAATATAATTTAGTTAAAAATTAAAATAGTGGCTATTTCCCACTATTTTAATTTTATATTTATGCTTTGTTCTCATCCAATATTTCGTATCCTAATTTTTCATATGTCTTTTTCCTTTTAAGAAACATATTTCTAGTTTTTGCAAAGTTATCATCTATGTAATCATAGATTAAAATTTCTTTTTTGTTGTCATCTCTTCTATGTAAGAGCCAGTTGCTACTGTAATCTTATTTTCGCCATTATCAATATCACAATTTATATCACAAAAAAACAAGCCTAAGCTTGTATTATTTAAACTTCTTTATAATTCTAAGAGTATTTAAAATTGTTAATAAAGTTACACCAGTATCAGCAAACACTGCAAGCCACATACTTGCAAGTCCTACAACACTAAGAACTAAAATTACTACTTTAACGCCAATTGCAAATATCAAATTTTCTTTAATAATATGTTTAGTGTATTTACTAATATTTATTCCAAGTGGTATCTTATTTAAATCGTCATTGACTATTACAATATCGCTTGCTTCAATTGCTTGGTCTGAACCTACACCACCCATTGAAATACCTACACTACTTCTTTTTAATACAGGTGCATCGTTTATTCCATCTCCGACAAATATAGTTGGACCGCTTTCTTCCACTTTCTCATAATCCTTAAATTTATCAGTTGGAAGCATTTCATATTTTATTTCATCAATTCCTAAAATTTCACCAATTTCTAAAGCAATGTCTTTCTTATCTCCAGTAAACATATAAGTCTTAATATCATTCTTTTGAAGACTTTTAATAACAGTACTAGTGTTCTTTTTAATTCCATCTTTTATAAATATTGAAGCTACGTGCTTTCTGTTAATATGCATATGAATACTTGCAATTTCCTTGCATTCGTCCATTTTATTATTTCCAATACTTACTTGTTTATCATCAAGTTGAAAAGTTATTCCCTTACCACTAATCTCTTTAAAGTTCTTAATTTTAGAATTATCAACATTTCTATTACTAATACCCATTATACTTTTAGCAATTGGATGGTTACTCAAACTTTCTCCCATCAAAAGTATTTCCATTATATCGTCTTTATTGTACTCGTCTGTCAAGTCTTCATCCTTTATATCAATATTTGTCACTTTAAAAGTTCCATTAGTTAAAGTACCAGTCTTATCAAATATTATATTTTTTGCACTACTTAAACTATCTAAATAATTACTACCTTTTACTAATATTCCATTTTTACTACATACACCAATTCCAGTGAAATAAGAAAGTGGCACGCTTATAGCAATTGCGCATGGGCAAGATATTACTAAGAATGTTAGTCCCCTATAAATTGAAGAAGACACGCTTACTCCGAAAAGTGGAAGAACAAGCATAACTAAAATACTAAGTCCTAATACAACTGGTGTATATATTTTACTTCCTTTACTTACTATAGTTTCAGTTTTAGTTTTCTTATCAGTAGCTGACTCAAGCATTTCAAGTATCTTACTTACAGTAGAGTCTTCAAATGTACTTGTTGCTTCAACCAAAATAATATCTCCTAAGTTAATACTTCCTGATAAAACTTTATCTCCTTCTTTAATAAAAACTGATTCACTTTCTCCAGTAAGTGCGGAACTATCTATAGAACTAGCCCCACTTTTAATAATTCCATCTACTCCAATTTTTTCTCCCTTTTTAACTAAAAGAATATCTCCTACTTTGACATCTTCTACTAAAATGTTCTTAACTTCTTTACCAACTTTGATATTAACAGTTTTATCAGTCAAATCCATTAAATCTTTTATAGAATTTCTAGAATTATTAATAGCTTTTTCTTCAAGTATTTTTCCTATTGTATAGAGTGTAATTACCATTATTCCTTCAAGAACATTACCAAGTGATAATGCGCCTAAACAGGAAACTGTAATTAGTAAATTTTCATTAATTGTCTTGCTCTTAATTAATAGTTTTAAAGAATTTATAATACACCTATATAATAGCATAGAATAACTTATTACATAAAGTATCCATTTTAAATATGTAGGCATTTTAACAAAATATCCAATTAGTCCAATAATAACTGCAATAACTAATATACTAAAATGATATTCTTTTTTAATATTTACTTCTTCATCTGTAATAAATGCATCAGGCTCTACTTCTTTAACAAGTTTGTTTAACTCTGGAAGTGTAAACTCTTTATCAGATCCATAAATTAATTTCTTTGTATTAAAGTTAACTATTACGTTTTTGAAATCTTTATTTTCATTTAAACTTTCTTCAACTTTTCTTGCACAATTAGCGCAGTCTAAATTATTTATGTTATATTTATATTTTTTCATTATTTTTTCTCCTTCTTATGTCCAATATGGTATAAAGCAACTTCAAATACTTCGCTTACGTGTTCATCATCTAATGTGTAATATACTTCTTTTCCCTCTTTCTTACTTTTTACAATACTCGCCTCTTTTAAAGTTTTTAATTGATGGCTTATACTAGATTTAGTCATATTAAGTAAGTTTGCAATGTCACACACACATAGTTCGTTCTTGTCGAGTATAGATAATATCTTAGTTCTAGTGGGGTCTCCTACTATCTTAAAAAACGAGGCAACTTCATTTATTACTTTATCACTAAGCATACTTTTTTTAACTTCTTTTACTACACTTTCATGTATTACATTACAGTCACAATTATATTCATTAATACTCATATTTTACATCCTTTCAGTTGAACTTTTACTCAACTAATTATATTATAGTTGAACAGGTACTCAATTGTCAAGTAAAAATTAAAGCACTTTTATTAGTGCCAAATTTATTTACTTCTTTTTGTTTCGTTTTCCATTAAATAATCATATCTAGCTTTTAGGAGTTGTTCCTTGTAGTTAAATATCTCTTTATTATATTCCCCAATATTTATTGGTTTTACTTCCTTTTGATTTTCTAAATCAATCATAAATTTCTGGTTAAGTCTTTTTTGATACTCAAGTATCCTTAGTAATTCTTCATTCATTACTTTAAACATTTCATTTCTCATTTCAATATTAGGTGTTGTTTCATTTGCTGATAAACATCTAATATCTTCTTCGTTTAAAGGATAGTTTTTATTTATAAAATTATGTATAAATTTACTTAAATCAAAATAGTAATCAAGAAGGCCCATACTTTCTAAAACTTCATAATTTATTTCTTTCATTATTTTACCTACTCTCTTGCACTCTTCTTAATTAGTTTAGCATGCACTACATATCTTTCTTTATCATTAGCGCATGTACTAAGTGTTAATATTTTATCACTCGAAGTTAATTCTGTTTTAAAATCATATTTACTTCTATTTTTAATAGTTGTTAAAAAATCATTAAATTCTGTATCATTACTAAAGTCTGTTTTGATATAATAACTCTCTTCTTCTATTTTATAAACACTAAAGACTTGCCAAAGGGTATTTTCTAATTCTGTTGATATTCTTATTATGTGATTAGATTTATTTTGATACCATGAAGAATACTGTGTCATGTATAGAGAACCAAACATGGTTTTGTCCATTCTTCCATGTGCATATAGAATTGTGTTTTTGTTATTTAAGTCTCTATTATTTCTGTAATCCATAAATACCCATCCGGCATTATTGTATGTTTTGTCATATGAATGTGATAAGTAGTAGTCGTTATCTCTACTTCTTACAAATGGATAGTTTATGTTAGTATTATTAACGTTTATCCATCCAACTGTTTCATCATTGATTTTTTTTAAGTTGTTAAAATCTACATTTATTAAAGGAAAATTAACATAATACCAGTAGTCACTTGTTTTTTCTTCCTTGTCACTATTAATTAATTCTGTATTATCATCATCTTTGATTTCATCTATTTTTACTTCTTCTGTTATTTTATCAATTACGTCATTATTATTATTTCTATCTTTTAACCATGTTTTTATTTTAGTTAAACTAAAAACTAGTATAACTATGAACACGAAAATCATAATAATTAAAAAAAGTCTATCCTTTCTAAATCTCTTTTTTATTACTTGCATATCTTCACCTATTTAATTATATAAAATTGTGTAAAGTTTTTCAACTTTTTAATTAAATTTTTAAAAAGCAATTGACATTTTTAAAAAAATTTTATATTATTTAATTAGCATAGCAGAGAAATAGCTATGCGGATCACTCTTACGATCTTTTAAGGTGAGAGTGTATTCAACCAAAACCCCCTGAAGGAGCCGAAAGGCTCCACTTTTTGTTTGTTTTAAAGGGTTTGGAGCCTACTTGGTATTTTTAGGTACACTTTTGAGTTCACTAATTTAGAAAAAGACATTATTAATCTGACAAATCTATTGAAATTTTTTGTATTTTTATTAGTCTTGTCAGAGTTTATTTATTCTTAATATGTATAATACTGACAAAAATAAACTTTTATGTTATAATTTTATTAGTGGAGGTGCTAAAATGTCTGAAAAAGAATTAGATTCAAGTAAAAATGATTATATTGAAACAGAAACACCTAAAAACTATGTAAAACAATTAGAATGGGATATGGCTATTGGACTTCAAGAAGTAGATAACTTAAAACCATCTAAATATTTAGAAAAACTATTACAAGAAAATGTAACAGGTGAAAAAACTATTTATGAGGTAGAAAAAGAATTAAAAGAGTATTACACAGAAAAAGAAAATAATAATGATGTTAATCATAATGAATTAGAATGTGATTTAGTATCTACTAGAATAGTAGAGTTATTACAAGAAGATAACTTTGAATTATCTATAAATTATTTAAAATATGTTCATAAATACTTATTTCAAGATGTCTATGAATTTGCAGGAGAATTTAGAAAAATAGATTTTTCTAAACATGAAAGAATTTTAAATAATGATTCTGTAGCTTATGGTGATCATAAGCTATTAGAGCAATCACTAGATTATGATATAACACTTGAAAAAAATAAAAATTATAAAGAAATGAATATAGTTGATGTAATTAATAATATAACTGATTTTTCTAGTAGGATATGGCAAATACATCCTTTTAGAGAAGGTAATACTAGAACTACTGCACTATTTATAGAAAAGTATCTAGTATCATTAGGCTATAATGTAGATAATACTTTATTTAAAGATAAATCAGTATATTTTAGAAATGCATTAGTAAGAAGTAATTATTTTAATAATTATTTAAATATAAAAGAAGATAATAGTTTCTTAATTAAATTTTATGAAAATTTATTATTAGGTAAAAATAATAATTTACATTCAAAAGATTTAATTGTAGAAGAATTATTTAATAAAGAGAATTAAAAAAGAGGCGCTAGTACAGACTTATTAATTTAATAGGTTTTTGTAGTGGCGTTTTTTAGAAGTAAGGGAAGTGGAATATAACATGAAATATAATTTAGATGTACTTAGTCCATTAGAGTTTGAAAAACTATCAAGAGACTTTATTTCCAAAAAGCTTTGCATGGAATTTAAAATCTTTAAACCTGGAAGAGATAGTGGAATAGATTTAAGAAATAAGGAAAATGGCATAATATGTCAGTGTAAACATATTCAAAAATTTTCTGATTTGAAATCAAATTTGAAAAAAGAAGTAGAAAAATTACCGAATATTAAGGATTTAAAAAAATATTATTTGATTGTTTCAACAAAATTAACGCCTGCAAATGAGAATGCTATAATTGAAATGTTTGATAAATACATTACTTCATCAGAACAGATAATTAGTTATAATGAAATAGAACAGTTTTTGGATGATGACAAAAATATAGATATTTTGAAGAAAAACTCTAAATTGTGGCTTACTTCATATAAAATCATTGAAATGTTTGAGCAAAAATATATTGATTTTGAAATTTCAAATCTATTAAAACATATTACAACAAATATGGATTATTTTGTGGAGACAGGAATTTTTAAGGAATGCTACGAGAAATTAAATGATGATAGATTGTTGATAATAAGCGGCTCGCCAGGAGTGGGGAAAACAATTAATTCTAATATGTTAGTAGCAAAAATGATAGCATGTAATCCAGCTTTAAAATTAAAAACAATTCTTGGCTCGAATTACAAAGAACTTATACAATCTTTTAATAAAGATGATTACGAAATAATAATATTGGACGATTTTTTAGGACAAAGTTATTTAGAGAAGAATAACGATGAAATTAATGAAATAATTTCAATTATAGAATATGCTAAAGGTAATCCTAAAAAGTATTTGATTCTTAATTCAAGATTAAATGTTCTAAATGATGTAAAAATAAAGAATGAAAAATTTTCAAGAATACTAGATTTGTTAAATAATAATAATTATATGATAGATATGGATAATATTACACTTTTAGAAAAGGCTGAAATTTTATTTAATTTGCACTATTTTAATAAGGTTCCTGGCAGTTTTTATGAAGAATTAAAGAAAGAATATTACTGGAAACCGCGTTATGAAGCAATTATTACTAATAATAATTACAATACACGAATTATTGAATATTGTGTTTTAAATTATAAAAAAGATAATATTACTTTTGATAAGTATTTTGACTATATAATGGAAAATTTAAAAAATCCAAGACAAGTATGGCATAAACAATTTTTACAATTAACTAATGAGGAAATTTCATACTTACATTCGATGTATTCAATAAATACAACTAATGTTTCAAGGCAAGTATTAAAAGAGTGTTATGAAAACATTATAAAAAAACGAGGTTTTGATGCAGAAAAAAATAATTTTAATAATATAACTGAAAGGTTATCTGACAATATAATAACACAAAAAATAAAAGATCAAAATTATGTAATGAATACTATTAATCCATCAGTAAATGATTATATTATGAATAATTTAAAGGATAATTTAGTGGAGCTTGAAAAAATGGTTGATGAATGTATTTATATTGAACAATTTATTAATTTAGTAAATTTAAATACTTCTTTACTTCAAAATATTGATATTGATATATTAAATTTGAAATCATTTAACAATGAATTTGATAATAAATTACTTTATTTAATTGAAAAATATAATTGGTGTAATACTAATGTTAGAAATTATTTTTTAAATGTTTTAAATAATTCTAATTCTAGCCAAAGTTCAATAATTTTAAGAATATTATCATCTAATAAACTTGTGGAATTTTATGAGTTAAAAAAATATGTTTTAGATGTTAATTATATTAAAGAATTATTAAACGATTCAGATAATTATTATATTAAAAATTTTATTGAGTATCTTGATGATCTTATAAGAGACTCTAATGAAGATATGAATGAATTTTTAAATAATATTTATTCGGAATTTACACCTATAATCGAATCAAAAATAGAAGATAGTATTTATGAGGATTTTTGTACTAATATTGATGATATTGTTCAATCAAATGAAGAACAGATTGAATATGAAATGGTAGATGATGAATATGTTGTTAAAAATTTGTCTGAGATGCAGGATGTAATTGTTGACGAATTAAATCAGGTAATAGAAAACAGAATTGATGATGAAATAGATAATTATTTATTAAATAAAATTGAATTTAAAAATATTAATGTCAATGTAGAAAATTGTTATGATTATTCATATATAGAACAAAGTATTATCGATCATGTTCGAAGTTTAAATAATAAATCTGGTAAAAATGATGAATCTTGTGAATCTTATTCTATTCACGATGTGTTTTTACAAAATTATAATTTGGGGGATTAAAATATGCAATTAAAAAAAGTTAAAATAAAAGATTATAGTGGATTAACAGATATTGAAGTCTTTATTCAAAATAATTTAATGTATATTGTTTCTGATAATAACGTAGGGAAAACTAGAACATTAAAAGCCATTGATAATTTCTTTAATGGAAAAGACAATGCTAATTTGGAAATTACATATGAATTTACCCAAGAAGAAATAAAAGAACTTAATTCAAAACATAATTTAGAATTATCAGAAGAATCAACTTTTATTCAAAAAGATAAAAAAATATTATTTAATAATAATGATTATACTTCATTTATAAGAAATAAAAAAATATTGGGACAATGTTTCTATATTCCTACGATTGTTAATTTTGATGATCAGCAAGATTTGTCAAAAGCAAAAAATCAACTTTCTAGTGTTATTATTGATTTGATTTCAGATGATGATAAACTAAAAAAATCAATGGTAAAATTAAATAAAGACTATAATAATTATGTTAAACAAATAAAAGAAAAATCAAAAAATATGTTTTTAAATATTAATGATTCTATTCTTTTTGATGATTTTAATGTAAGTATAGATGGAACAGATATTAATGGTAATCAACTAATAAAAAGCAATTTATACTTAGACTATTCTAATTCATCTGGACCTATAGATTTAAATAAATGTGGAACAGGTGTACAATCTAACATAATTAATTCAATTTTGACAAATTTTCCACGTAAGCAATATACTATTATTTTATATGATGAACCAGAATCTTATCTTAATAGTACTGCACAAAAAAAACTCATAAACAAGATTAATAATAACATAAATAATTCTTTGTACATAATAGCTACGCATTCACCTTTTATAATCAAAAGATCAGTAGATACATTTAAATCGATTATTAGACTTCAAAAAAAGAATTCAAATGCTATTGTGTATCAGTATAATGATATAAAATATAAAAAATATGTTAAAAATGTAAATGAATTTTTACAAAAAAGTGGACTGACCGAAACAAAATATTTATTAAAAGATGATATATATAAAACAATTTTAACCTGGTGGGAAACAGATAGAGTAAATGCTTTGTTTGAAAATAAAATAGTTCTAGTTGAAGGCCCAACTGAAAGTATATTTTTTGATATATGTTGCAGCGATAATAATTATTGTGTTGTAAATACAATTGGAAAATGGAAAATACCATATTTTAAAATATTTTATGAAGATATTTTAGGCATAAAAGTTATGATAATATATGATAAAGATGATGAAAAAAAAACGGTACATAAGTCATTTAATAGTTGGATAATGACAACTAATTATTTTTTAGAGAATGATATAGATTTAGAAAATAAGCTTGGTTATAAATCCCCAAAAAATCAGTATATGAAGCCTCAAATGCTTATTGAAAATTATTTAAATAATAAAATAGATATAAATAAAATAAATGCTCTTAAAATAACAATTGAAAATGAATATAAAAAAATGACCTAACCCATTAAAGGGCTAGGTCATTTTTGTTTTTAAATTTTACTATTTCATATCCTTCATAATTGTATGATTCTTCTTCTGGTTCAGGTAATGTTTTTTTATGTTCTAATAATATAGTAGGTCTAGTGTCTATAACATTATTATTTAATTTACTATTTTGAAGTTCAATAATATTAACGATAGTATCAAGTCTATTTTGATACATAGGAGAATAGGTATTTAAAGTTTCATCAATTTTAGAATGTCCTAGATATTTAGCAACTAATGTTGTATTAGCATCACTATCAATTAATAAAGATGCGCAACTATGTCTAAAGTCATGAATTCTAATATCTTTAACTCTAGCCATAAAAGCATTCTTTGTTTTTCTACCTAATAGAGTAGTAGCAGCTAATGGATTAATATTACCAAACACATACCAAGAATCTCTAAAACCATAATAATTAGCTTCATCATTATATAATTCAGATAAATCTTTTAATAAAAAATTAGGTATGGGTATAGTTCTATAACTAGAACTTGTTTTATGACTAGTAACAGTATATAGTTTACTAGTTTTAGGATCTGGTACTTTAACAATATTTTTATTAACAGTTAATGTATTCCAAGTAAGTCCTCTAAGTTCACCATTTCTAAATCCACAATAAAATAAAGTTTGAAATGCACATCTGAACTTTAAATCAGTTTCAACGGATAAAAATCTTTGAAGTTCTTCTAAAGTATAAAAAGCCATTTCTTTTTTTCTTTCATTAGGATTAGTAAAATTAATCATTTTATTATATACTTTTACAAAGTTAATATCATACCATTTAGTACCAAAATTCATTAATGCTTTTAAATATTTATATACACCATTTTTATATCTAGTAGAAATAGATTTACTATTCATAAATTGTCTCCACCTTTCGAAATGTCTAATATTAAAAGATTCTAATTTAATATTTTCTAAAGGTTCTAAATATACCATCATATTTCTATAATTAGATAGAGTAGTTACTTTTACTTTATCTTGTTGGTATTGATAATGTTCTTGTATCAAGTCTTTAAAAGTTAAATCAGTAAACTCATTTTGATTTTAATTTTCATTTTATATTCTGCTTCATGGGCTTTTGCTTCTCTACGAGTTGGAAATTTTTTAGAATGATATCTATGATTTTTACCAAGTAAATCCTTATATGATAAGTCTACAAACCAACTTCTACCATCTTTTGTACAATCATTATTTTTAGCTTGTCTTATTGATATAATTATCACATCCTTTCTTTTTAAAATAAATTATGAAATTCTTCAGCAGCATCTTCAGCCTCTTTATTATGTTTCTTAGTAGCTTTAATTGAATCAGCTAAATTAATATAATCACTTACATATTTCATAGGTTTTCTATTTAGCTTAATATCTAAGGCATCAGATCCTTTTTCAAAAGCATTCTTCCAATAATTTATTTTTTCATCTTTATTTTTTATTTCTATACTTTGTTTTTTAATATATTTTTTAGAGTTAATTAATTCTTTATTATTCTTATATAAATTATTTTCAATAGAAAGACTATTAATTATTCTTTTATTAGAATCTAATTTGCTTTTATTTATGTTATTTAATTTTTCTAAATTAATAGAGTAATCAATTAACTTTTCAACATCTTTAGAATTATATACAATAATATTTTTCTTAATATTTAAGTTATTACTTTTAATATTATTTTCTAATACTTCTTTAGATTTATTTAACTTATTATTATAATTTTCTATATCTTTATATAAATTATTAACTTCAGACTTTAATTCCCTAATCTTATATTCTAATTTAGTTTGATGAACTTTATTAGAACTAATATTACCTCTATCTAATTTAGAACCACAAGAAGTTATATATTTATTAAATTTATCTTGAATATTAGCAAATGAATTTCTACCACCTAAATCTTTCCAAAACTGATCATTATTTAAGAAGTTACCTTTAATAGATTCATATATAATTTTATTATCTTTATCTCTGAGTAATATTGTCTTACCATTTTCTTTAATTAAATTTCCTGCTGAATCTCTTTTATAACATTTTCTTTTAACTTCATTAACAATAGGTAAGAAATAAGCTTGTAGATGAGGAGTATCTTCATCATAATGAATTTGAGCCATACTATATTTTCTTTACCAACGAAATCTTCTAAAAATTTTATACAACAATCAAAATATTTAGTTACTTCACTCGGTATATCATTTTTAGATTTAATATCAGGTACTAAGATATTTTGACCTTTCTTATCACCTGATTGATAAATTCTATCACTTTCTTTAAATGGTAAACCCAGAGTCATAAAAAACTCTGGGCCACTTGTAAATGTTACAACATTTAATATATTTTCATTAGTCTTGTCAGAGTTATAATTTATTTGTTTTTAATGTGTATAATTTAAGCAAGATTTAAGCAAGATTTAAGCAAGATTTAAGCAAGACTTAATCATAAAAAGGCTAACAAAATTGTTTAGCTAATTGACTTATGTTTTATAATAAGTTAAAATTACATTAAATAACAATTATCTATGAGGAGGTTAAAGATGACAAAATCAAAGGGATGGAATTGGAAAATAGCAAGTGATGATATTAATTCTACGTGGAAAGTACCTAGTATAGAATCCTATTATTTACTTAATAGATGGAGTAGTCTAGGTTTTAAAAACTTTTTGGATTTAGGTTGTGGTATTGGAAGACATACTGTTTTGTTTGCTGGAAATGGATTTAATACTTGTGGCTTTGATATTAGTAAATATGGACTAGATAAAACTAAAGAATGGTTAGATAGTCTTAATTTAAGTGCTAATTTAAAAGAAGGAGATATGCTTGAGTTACCATATGAAAATGATAGTTTTGATTGTATTTTATGTAGAAATGTTATTTCACACCAGGATACTTTGGGAGTAAAACAAATTATTAAGGAACTTTATAGAGTTCTTAAAGATAATGGAGAAGTATATTTAACTCTTGGTTCTAAATCTACTTGGGGATTTAAACAAACTTCTTGGCCTTTAATTGATGAGAATACTAGACTTAGAATGGAAGAAGGGCCTGAATACAAGGTGCCACATTTTTATGCTGATTATGATTTGATTAAAACTTTATTTAAAGATTTTAAAATTGAATTTATTAATCATATTGAAGATTTTTATGAATCAAATGGTAAAACTTATTCTTCATTTCATTATCATGTTTTAATAAAAAAATAAAATAAATAATTATATATGTTAAAAGATACCCTAGAATATGTTAAATGGGTATCTTTTTGGTATGTCTAAATTAAATGACATTTTTTCTTTTGTAACTGGATGGTAGAAACTTAGAAATATTGCAAATAAGGCTATATTTGTTTTTAAGTCAGCATTTTTATTATATCTTGCATCTCCAATTAAAGGATGATTTCTACTTGAAAACTGTACTCTTATTTGATGTGAACGACCAGTATGTAAGTTTATTTTTACAAGACTCATGTTATCTTTATAAGAAATTAAGGTGTAGTCTAAAATAGAAAGTTTACCTTTTTCTTTTGTTGTTATATAACTAGTGTTAGTTTTTTCGTCTTTTATTAAGTAGTCTGTGAATGTGTCACTTTTGTTCATTTTTCCTTCAACAACTGCGATGTATGTTTTAGCAAATTTATTTTCATTTATTTGTTTACTAAGCCTAGAAGCAGCTTTTGAAGTTTTTGCAAATACCATTACTCCTCCGACAGGTCTATCAAGTCGGTGGACAAGTCCTAAGTAGACGTTACCTGGTTTGTTATATTTTACTTTTATATACTCTTTTATAATAGTTAGTAAATCTTTGTCTTTTGAAGAGTCCTCGCATACTGGAATATTAGGTTTCTTTTCTACTACTATTATGTGATTATCTTCGTATAAGATATTTAACTCAGTCAATTCTTCCATATATTCCACAAGGAAGTACTAAGTTGTTTTCTGTTATTGGTAATCCTATTTCTCCTGTTTCTATATTTTTTCCTTTAAAATTCATGCTTAAAATGTTATTTAATGATGTTGGGCTTACTCCTGTTGTGTATGAATTAATTAAAACAAATGAATAGTTTTCGTCTAATATGTCTTTTACTTTTAGAAGTAATTCTTTTAGATTATCAACTAGTCTCCATACTTCGCCATTTGGACCTCTTCCATAACTTGGTGGGTCCATTATTACTCCGTGGTATGTTCTTCCTCTTCTTTTTTCTCTTTCAAGGAATTTTATAACATCATCTACGATAAATCTGATTTTATTGTTTTCTAATTTACAAAGTTTCATGTTTTCTTTAGCCCATTCTGTCATTCCTTTTGAAGCGTCTACGTGTACTACTTCGTCTGCACCTGCAATACTAGCTGCCATTGTAGCACATCCAGTATAAGCAAATAAGTTTAGTACTCGCATATTTGGACCAAAGGCACTTACTTTTTCCATTATGTAATCCCAGTTTGTGGCTTGTTCAGGGAAAATACCAGTGTGTTTAAAGTTTGTTGGACTTACTTTAAATGTTAAGTTTTTATAGTTTATCTGCCAACTACTAGTAAGTTTTTTCTTGTATTCCCAGTAACCCCCACCTTTGTTACTTCTATGATATACTGCGTCAGATTTATTCCAAATGTTATTATTAGTCTTGTCCCAAATTATTTGTGGGTCAGGTCTGTTAAGTATTACACTACCCCATCTTTCTAATTTTTCTCCGTTTCCACTTGCAAGTAATTCATAGTCTTTCCAATTATTACTTATTCTCATTATTATCTCCTAACTATTTAAACCTAGCATTTAGCTAGGTCTTTTTTATAAATTTACATTGTGATAAATGTTACTAACATCATCTACTTCTTCAAGCATTGTTAATATTTTATTAAATGCAGCTAAATCTTCTCCTTCTAATGTAACCATATCTTTTGCATATTTTCCAATTTCATCTATTTCAAAAGATATTCCTGGAAATGCATCTTCTAAAGCTTTTTTCATAGCACTATAGTTACTAGGTTCAGAGTAAACTATAATTAAGTCGTCATCAGTTTCCATATCATTCATGTCAACATCTGCATTTATTAATGCTTCCATTACTTCGTCTTCAGTATGTCCTTTAAAGCCAAGTGCACATAAGTTCTCATACATATATGAAATTGCTCCTTGACCAGCCACTTTCATTGCAGTTTTGTTTGCAACTGTTTTTATGCTTGCAACTGTTCTATTAACGTTGTCACTTAAGCATTTTATAATTAAGTTACTTCCGGCTGGACCAAATGCTTCATACTCACATACAGTGTAGTCTTCACCGACACCTTTGTTAACTTTGTCTATACTTCTTTGTATTACATCGGCTGGCACTTGTTCTTTTTTAGCCTTTTCTATTAAACTTCTAAGTGCAAGATTCCCGTTAGGATCTGTTCCCCCAGTTTTTGCTACTTGATATATCTCCTTTGCATATATTGAATATAATTTTGATTTCATTGCTGCTGTTTTAGCCATCGATGCAGCTCTTACTTCATGTGCTCTTCCCACACAAATCACCTTCCTTTAATCTAAACTTTCGATTTCTTTTATTATTTTAATATATTTTTCGTCATTTTTAAAGATATTTTTGTCATTTTTTTCTAAAAATTCTAAAGAATCTTCTTTTGCCTTCATTAAAACCTTAAAATCTCTTTTGATATCTGCTATTTTAAATGACATATCTCCACTTTGTCTTACACCAAATATGTCTCCTTCTTTTCTCATTTCGTAATCTTTTTCAGTAATGTAAAATCCATCACTAGAACTTGCTAAGACACTAAGTCTTTCATTTTTTTCACTCCCTATTAGAATGCATGTGGACTCAAGACTGTTTCTTCCGATTCTTCCTCTTAATTGGTGGAGTGTTGCTAGACCAAACCTGTCAGCGTTAAATATAACCATCATTGTTGCATTAGGGTTATCTACTCCTACTTCTATTACTGTAGTAGAAACTAGTACTTTAATTTTTCCACTTATAAAATCATTCATAACTTTATCTTTTTCTTCTTTAGTAAGTTTTCCATGTAATAGTCCTATATTTACTTTGTTATTGAATGCTAAATCCATTTTTGTTTTAAGTTCCGTTACTGGGGTTAAGTCTAATGCATCATTTTCTTCAATTAATGGGCTTACTACATATATTTGATGTTTTTTCTTTAGTTCTTCCAGCATTAGGTATAAGACACTTTTTATTTCTTTTTCGTTTTTTATTATTGTTTTTATTTCTTTTCTACCACTTGGTTTTGTTTTAATTAGTGATATGTCCATATCTCCATATATAGTTAGAGCATAAGTTCTAGGAATTGGAGTTGCTGACATATATAATATATCAGGAAGTAAGCCTTTGTTTCTTAGCGATTCTCTTTGATTAACACCAAATCTATGTTGTTCATCGGTAATTACTAAACCTAAGTTTTTAAAGTTTACTTTCTCATTAAGCATTGCATGAGTTCCGATAAGCAAATCTATTTTCCCACTACTTAAGTCTACAAGAATACTCTCTTTTTCTTTTTTCTTAGTGCTACCTAAAAGTAAAGCAGTTTTTAAGTTAGTTCCACTAAATAATTTCGTTATATTTTCATAATGCTGTTTTGCTAAAATCTCTGTTGGTGCCAAAAGGGCAGATTGATAATTACTAAGGTATGATATATATACTGCAATTACTCCTACTATTGTTTTTCCACTTCCTACGTCTCCGCATATTAATCTGTTCATTCTTTTTTCACTAGTCATATCATTATATATTTCAGTTACTGCACTCATTTGGTCTTTTGTTAATTCAAATGGTAAACTTGATAGAAAATTCTGGACTTCTAATTTATCACATATTTTAGGACTTTTCTCAGTAATATTGGTTTTTAAGTATTTCAGATAATTAATTTTTAACATAAAAATAAATAATTCTTCATAAATTAATCTTAACTTTGCTTCTTTTATGTCTTGTATACTAGTTGGACAATGGATTTTTTTTACTGCATCTGTTTTATTAATAAAGTTATATCTTAAACTCAAATAATCTGGAATAAGGTCATCTAATTCTATATTAAAGTCTAATGCTTTCGTAATTATTTTTGTTAAATTTTTATTAGTTATTTTATTAGTTAAATGATATATACTTTCTATTTTATTTTCTTCTATTTTTGAAAGTATTATGTTGGTCGCAGTCACACAACTTTTTCTTTCATCAAATTTTCCTACTATAGTTATTTCACTACCTATTTGTAAGTTTGGTTTCATGAAAGCACGATTATAAATATTAACACTTATTAATCTATTATTTGTTAGGCATCTAAAAGTGAGTATATTTTTTCTACCTTTAAAGTATCTCACTATAGGAGTACTTTCAACTAGTCCATATATTATAACATTTTCTTTGTCTTTTACAGCATTTATATCATTAATTTTATATATTTGATATCTATAGGGATAATATTCTAACAAGTCTTCTACTTTATATATATTCATTTTATTTAAAGTTAAAATACTAGTTTTATTTATACCTTTAATTTTATTTAATTCCATATTATCCCTCCTTCATATACATTTTATAATACAAAAATATGTTTGTCAATAATAATTGAATGAAAACTTTGAAAATTTATTTTAAAAAAAGGTTGACTTTTTTGTTAAACTAGTTTAATATATAGACTTACCAATTCACTTTTAGGCGAATTGGTGCTAGTATCACACTAGCCAACCCCTTTTTATTCTTTTTTCCGGATTGCTCGGGGGAGCAATCCTTTTTTTTGTGTTTTTAAAAAGTCTTAGTGTTCACTAAGACTCTTATAATAATCATATCTTTCTTTAGCATTTTTCATTTGTTCATTATATAAACGTGAATATTCTTTTTCATTTAATCTTTCTAGATTTTTATAACGCATTTCTTTTGCAAATACTGTTTCATATAGTGAATAATTTGGTTCTTTTGAATCAATAGTAAGTTTATTTTCTTCTGGGTTATATCTCATTAATATGTTGTATCCACTTTCTACTAGTAGTTTTTGTTCTTCAATACTATTTTCTAAGCCACCAATTATTCCATGTGCAATACAAGGACTATAAGCTATTATTACACTAGGGCCGTTATGTTCCATGGCTTCTTTAAATGATTTTATAGTTTGCATAGGGCTTGCTCCTGCACTGATGCTTGCAACGTATGTGTTTGGAATATTCATGGCAATTTGAAATAAGTCTTTTTTAGGTTTTAGTTTCCCATTATATGAAAACTCTGCTACTGCACCAGTACGTGTAGACTTTGATGTTTGGCCTCCAGTATTTGAATATACTTCTGTATCAAGAACAAGTACTTTTATATTTTCATTACTTCTTAATACATGATCTAACCCTCCAAAACCTATATCGTATGCCCAACCATCTCCACCTACTATCCATACTTTTCTACTTGGAATATAATCTATTAATGTAGATAATTCTTTAGGAATGTTTTTACCTATTAATTCATTTTTTACTTCTAAAGTTATTTTTGAGTCTTCAATGTTGTCTATCCATTTTTTGTAAATGTCTTTAATATTTTTACTTACTTCATCTTTTGTTTCATACATTATTTCTTTTATTCTTTCTCTTGATGTTTTATATGCATAGTGAAGTCCTAAACCAAATTCTGCATTATCTTCAAATAGACTACTTACCCAAGGTGTTTTGTAAGGTGTACAAGGAAGACTAGCACCATATATTGAAGAACAACCTGTTGCATTAGATATTACTATTTCGTCTTTAAAAAGCTCTGTTAGGACTCTTAAATAGACTGTTTCTCCACAACCCGCACAAGCCCCAGGAAATTCCAAACTAGGAAGAATAAATCCTAACCCTTTAACAGTGTATTTTAATAGGTCAGTTTCGTTTTTTATATTTTCTTTTAAATAGTCACATATTTTGTCAGTGTTTTCTTCTATCTTATTCATGGAAAGTGCTTTTTCTTTATTTTTACCAGGACATATTTTAGAACATAAAGAGCACCCTGTACAATTATCTGTATTTAATCCCAAATAGAAATAAGTTCCATTTTTAAGGTCTATTACATCATCTTTTGTAAGTGGACTACTATTAAGCTCACTTTCTGTTAATACAAAGGGTTTTATAACACCATGAGGACAAATGAATGCACATAAGTTACAGTTTATACAATTATTTTTACACCATTTTGGAACAAGTGAAGATATTTTTCTTTTATCACTAGAACTAGTTCCGCCTTCAAAAGTTCCATCTTTATATTTAAGAAAATCTGAGACTTTTAATAAGTTTCCTCTTCTTAATAACATTTCATTATATATCGAAGTACTATCATTTTTTTCTTCATTTAAAGTTAGTAGATTAGTATTAAATTCTCTTAAATAGTCCATTGATAAATCTAATACTTTTATGTTTTCTTCTACTACATCTGGTCCTTTTTTTATGTACATTTTTTTAATGTTTTCTTTAAACTCTAAAATGCTTTCACCAGTTGTGCCTAACATTTTAAGTATATAATATGACATTATGTTATTTATTTTTCCTTTTAGGTTATATTTTGAGGCTAACAAACTTGCTTCTGAAATAAATACTTTTATATTTCTTTCTTTTATTATTTCTTTGGTATTATTTTTTAGTAAAGAGTTTATTTCTTCATCAGTTTTGTTACTGTTAATTAGGAATATTCCATTCTTTTTTATTGATGAAAGTATATCGTATTTTGATAAATATGAATCTTTTGATACTACAACTAGGTTTGGTTCTGTTAAGTAGTATGGTGCATTTATTTGCTCGCTTGAGAGGCGCAAATGAGAAATTGTTACACCTCCACTTTTTTTAGAATCGTATTCAAAGTATCCTTGTACAAAGTTGGTTTTAGACATTACTTTTAAAATGTTTTTGGATGCACTTACCATTCCATCACTTCCAAAACCATATATTTTTATTTCTTTGTATTTTTTATTTAGTTTAAATTCTTTTATTTCTAAGTTTGTGTTTGTAACATCATCAATTATTCCTAAAGTAAAATGGTCTTTTGGAATATGTTTATTCATGTTTTCAAATACTGTGTAAATCATAGATGGAGTTGTGTCTTTACTTGAAAGTCCGTATCTTCCTCCATAGATTTCTATGTTTTCATTTTTTAATGCAGCACATATGTCTAAATACAATGGTTCACAAATGCTACCAGGTTCTTTTGTTCTATCTAATACTGTTATTTTTTCTGTTGTTTTTGGTAATACTTTAAAGAAGTGAGATGTGCTGAAAGGTCTATAAAGGTGAACACATATTACACCTACTTCTTCACCATTTTTATTTAATTCTTCTACTACGCTTTTTATTGTGTCTATTACTGAACCCATTGCTATTATTATATGTTTTGCATTTTTGCTTCCATAGTAGTTAAATGGTTTATAATCAGTGTTTGCAATTTCATTAATTTTATTCATATATTTTTCTACTATAAGTGGTACTTCGTTATAGAATGAATTTCTTACTTCTGTGTTTTGGAAATATACGTCTTCTGTTTGTGATGTTCCTTTTGTTATTTCTTTTCCAATATTAAGGCTACGACTTCTAAATTCAGATAGTTTGTCATAGTTAATTAAATTTTTTATTTCTTCTTCTGAAAGTGTATTTATTACATTAATTTCGTGACTTGTTCTAAAACCATCAAAGAAATGTAAGAATGGTAAAGAACTTTCTATGGCTGATAAATGCGCTACTAGGGATAAGTAGTAAGCATCTTGTACGTTTGTGCTTGAAAGCATGTTAAAACCAGTTTGACGTACTGCATATATGTCTTGATGGTCTCCAAATATTGATAACGCATGAGTACTTAGGCTTCTTGATGCAACATGTATAACACATGGAAGCATTTCTCCTGACATTTTATACATTGAAGGTATCATTAAAAGTAAACCTTGACTAGCAGTGTATGTAGTAGATAATCTACCTGAAACTAAAGCACCATGTATTAGAGCACTTGCTCCTGCTTCACTTTGCATTTCTACTACACTTACTCTTTCATTAAATATGTTTTTTTGTCCTTTACTACTCCATTCATCAACAAGTGTTGCCATCCTACTTGATGGAGTTATTGGATATATTCCTGCTATTTCTGTAAAATTATAAGATGCTAGAGCACATGCTTCATTACCATCTACTACTTTTTTATTGTTCATTTTTATCACCTCTTATTTTTATACTTTTATTATACTATTTTTTTTAAAAAGAAAAAAGTATTTAATTGATAATAATACTTTTTGATTATTTTTAATTCATTACTTTTCACTATCTTTTATCATATCAATAATTTTTTTAGCTTTCATTGACCAGTCATTATTTAATGCTTCTTTATTTAATAATTCTAAATACTGTTTATCATTTTTTAATTTATAAGCAGTTTCTAACTTTTTAATAAAGTCTATATGATTCTCACCTATTAAAACTGAACTATATTTTTTACATTCATACATATTTGTAGTTACAATTGGTTTATTTAGAGCCATATATTCAAATATTTTTAAAGGACTAGTGGAAGACGTGATATCATTTATTATAAAAGGTATTGTTAATATGTCACAAGTTCTAGCATAATACTTTAATATTTTATAGTCTTTTGGTCCTAGGAAGTAGATATTTTTTTCGTTACTAATGTTTTCATCAAAACTTTCATCATATTTAATTCCTATAAGTATTACATTATATTTATCAGTTTTAGCAATTTTTTTAATTAATTCATAATCAAACCATTTTGCAAGAGCTCCATAATAACATATATTTATTTTTCCATTATTTATTATATTCATATAACTTTCTTCTAACTTATAGTTATCAAATTCTTTAAAAAAGTTATAGTCTACTCCATTAGTTGATAATACTAGATTTGTTTTACCTCTTTTATTTATAATGTCTGTCATTAATTTATCTGCAGTTACTACTACAAATATATTTTTATTTTTTAGCATGTAATTGTATTTATCAGATATATTTTTTGGTAATGAAGATGTACCTGATAAATCTGGACTTAGGTGGTCAATGTACTCATATATTATTTTGAAATTATTTTTTTCGTATGTAATTAATTCATTTAAAGTTAGACTCCAGTTAGTTGAATATATTTCAATATATTTTGGTTTTTCTATGTTTCTTAATAATGACATTAATATTTTATTTAATACTTTGTTATTGAAATTAAATAGGTATAAATTATTTTGTGCTTCTTTTAAGGTTAATATATTATCAGTCATTGTTGTTACTTCATAAAAAACTAAAGAATTCATTTTTGATAAGTTGTTAGCAATGTGTTGTGGTCTTTGATATAGTGGGACGTTATAACCAAAGTTACTTCTCCATAATATTATCCTGTCATATTTATTTTCTTCTAAGATTTTTTTTATGTTGCAAGTATATTTTTTCTTTTTTAGTAATGTGAATAAATTATATTTGTCTATGTAGGTTGCTTTTATATATTTAGTACTTTTTTTCATTAATCCTGATAATCCATTTTTTTTGTAAACATTAATTAGTTTTGTTATTTTATCTTTCATAGTTTCTCCTTATAAATTAATTTTAACATAAAAAAATAGGTTTTTAAACCTATTTAATTAGTTTTTTCGTAGAAGTTATAATACATTATGCTAGTGTATTCATTAATTAACTTACTTTCTTCTGAGTTATCTTCTAAACTATATGTAGTATTATTTTTTAAATATGTTGTTTTATTAAATACCGGAACTTTTTTCATTAATGTGTTTATGTATTTAAAGTATGGAGATATTTCTAAATCCATATTGTTTATTACGTAGTTACCTAAATAGTTTAAGTTTATGTATTCTAAGTTATCTAATTCTATATCATAGTTTGAAAGTATTACTGATTTTGTTGTGTATTTTCTAAGTTCATTTAAACTAGCATTTTCTGTATTAAAGTAACTTGATTTAAATAAAATGTTCTCTCCTTTTTTGTTTATTAAATATGGTAAATGGTCTCCAAAGAAAACTATTATTGTAGGAGTATCTAACTCACATATTTTTTGATATAGCATTCCTAATGTTTTGTCTGCATCATATATTCCTTGTGCTAGAGATCGAAGCATACCTGTTTCTTCTTTTGTATAATTTGATGAAGTTACTGATACTTCATAGTCACTTTTTTTGAATTTGTTAGCTGGATATGGAAAATGGTTTTCTGCAGAGTCAGCCATTATAAATTTATAGTCGTTTTCAGTTGGGGTAATAAGTTCTTCATATATGTCGTTTATTAATGATTCATCTGAATAGTAAATGCCTTTCTTTTTACCAGTCAAGTCTTCTTGATATTTTAGTCTAGAAGTATTAAATAATTTGTAGACTTCTTCGGAATGATATAAGTCTCTACCCCAAGGAGCAAGATATGTTGTTGTATAGTTATTTTTATTTAGTTCTTTTATTATGTTAGGGCTGTTGATGTTACTATTTTGTAAGAAGTAACTATCAAATGGATTATAACCGCTTGGCCAGATAGATAAAGTACTAGCAGTAAGTATTTCAAATTCACTTAAAACGCTCATTCCTCCATAGGTTTCTACTAATGTATCTAAAGTTATACTATTTTTGTTATCTTTTAAACTATTAATAAATGGTGTTAAGGGTTTATCAAATTTTATTTCTTTGATGTTTTCAAGATCAAAGAATGTTTCTGACAATAAAAATATAATATTTGCTTTTTCCCATTTTTTTGTGTTAATTTCATTATATTTTAAATCATCGTTGTTTTTATAGTCATCAGGTTTTAGAAGTTTGTTACTATATTCTTGAAGTAACATACCTTCATAGAAACCATAGTCTGTGTATATTTCTGTTATTTTTTTTGCTGATAAAGTGTTTTTGTTAATTAAGTACATATATTTAGTAATAAATCTAGGACACTTTATTAGTAGAATAGATGTTAATATAATTATTATTAAACTTAGTAATGTGCTTATTATTCTTTTTTTAATATTTAGTTTTTTTAATGTAAATTGTTTTGATAATTTTAAATATAATATAAATAAAATAGTTAGTATTAAAGATTTTAGAATAGTTATAAATATCCATGAACCTATATTGGAAGTAGATGAAGACATCATACTGATACTTGAAGGGTTTAGATAGTTTATATCACTTAGTATTACTGGTGAAGACATTATAGTGTATTTTATGTCATTTACTATTAACAATATTAAAGTTATTACAAAGATTATTATTTTTGATATAGTTATGTTATTTGTAAGTACTTTAAAAAAGTATGTAAGTAAACTCAGTATGAGTGTAAACATTATTAATACTAGAGGATACTTGAAAACATTAAAACTGTTTTTTAAACATTCTAAATTGAAACCAAATACTTTTATTCCAAAAAATAGTGTTCCAAAATACAATATAAATATTGAAAATAATATGTAATTTATTGTGTATTTGTTATATAAAACTTTTTTAATTATAGAAATTATTTCTTTCTTTTTAGGTGATTCTATAACTTCTTTATTGTTTTCTACAAGTTCTTCTTTTTTATTTTCAACTTCAATATTTTTTATAGTTTTTATTGTTTTTTTCTTAGGTGTAGTTTTTGATACTTTATTTGTTTTTGTTTTATTTTCTTTTGGTTTATTAGTTTGTTTTTTTACTACTTTTTTTGAAATATTAGATTTTTTATTTGTAGGTTTCTTAATTTCTTTTTGTGTTGTTTTCTTAGTTTTGCTTGTATCTTTATTTGTCTTTACATTTTCTTTTTTAGTGTTTTTTTTTGTTTCTTCTTTTTTCATAATTCATTCCTTTTTTAAAAAACATATTATTTATTTAATATGCTTTTTTAATAAACTTTCATTTTGTTTAGTCCATTTATTTTTAAAGTATTCTCTTTTTTCTATAAATAAACTATTATGGTCTAATAGTCCTCCATCTGTTGTTTGATGTGGTAAATGTATTATTCCTAAATATGGACAGTATACTATTTCTTTATTAACATTTCTTACTTTTAAAGAAAGATCTGTGTCTTCATAGCAAGTTGGGTCGTATTTTTCATCAAATCCTTCAATTTGGTCAAATAATTTTCTTGTTAAAAGCATTCCTCCTGAACCTAAATAACTTATATCTTTTCTTCCTAACTTGTTTGCAGGCATATATTTATGTGGAAAACTGTCAACTACATGATATGCATATCCTTCTTTGTTAAAAAATCCTGCTGCCCATCCGATTAGTCCTACATTCTTGTCAGTTTTTAATATATTTTCATATGGCTCTAACCAATATTTATTAGTAACCCATTGATCACTATCTAAAAACATAATATATTCTTTTGTACTTAATGTTACACCTAAGTTTCTTCCGCTTGAGCATCCGTTTTTTGTGTTTTGAATTATTTTTACTTTATCACTATATTTTTCTTTTAATATTTCGTATGATCCATCTGTGCTTCCATTATCTACTACTATTAATTCATAGTTATATAGTTCATTATATTTTATTAATGAGTTAAGAGATTTAAATATTATGTTCTTGTTGTTATAATTTAATATTATAATTGATAATTTGCCACTAAGTATTGAGTTATTTTTTTCTTTGTAAATGTTATTAATGATTTCTGTGACACGAGAGTGCCAGCTGTTGTTGTCAATAAAATTATCTGCATCAAACTTATTTATTTCGTAATTTTTTTCAACTATGTTAATCCATTCTTCAGAAGTGTTTCCACAGTAAAGGTTAGGATATCCTTTTATATCAGGAAGTGTTGTTGATAAGACTTTTGTGTACATAGAAATGTATTCAAATATTTTTAGAGGTGAAACAAAGTCACCTATTTCACCTGTTTTAAAGGGTATTAGTGAATAGTCTGTGTATTTTAAGTAATTAGGTAATTCTATTTGTTTTTTTAGTCCTAAAAAGTGAATGTTTTTTGGTAGTGTACTTATTAATTCAGTTAAATTTTTGTAGTCACCTATTATATTAATACTATAGTTTTCATTATGAAGTGCAAGTTTCTTTATTAAATCCCAATCAAACCAGCTACCCCATAAAGACCCATAATAAAGAAAAGTTTTTTCTCCAGTTATCATGTCTTTTGGTTTAGGTAATTCCTTTAAACCACAGAATAATTCTTCATCTACTGCATTCGGTAAATATACTGCTAATTTATTTTCAATATTATATTTTTCTAGATAAGTATTTAATTGTTCAACTAATGGTTTTGCTGTTCCTACTAGTAAATCACTATTTTTAAGTAAACTAATTAACATAGACTCGTTAAAGACATCGTTACCAAGTGATGTTTCCCAGTTATCTATATTTTCATATACTATTTTACATTTATTACTAATAGCAATATTTAGTATATCTTTAAATTTAAGTGATGGTGCTTCAAATATGAATAAGTCATTATTTTTTACAATGTTTCTAACTTCTAAAATGGTTTTATCATTTATAAACATATGAGAAGACACGGGCATTTCTAGGTTAAATTTTTTACTTTCTGAAGATTTGTACCCATATAAGTAAATTACATTATATCCCATTTTGTTAAATGTTTTTGCAAGTTGTGAGCATCTTTGGCCGCCTCCAATATCATAGTAAGGTATACTTGCAACTATAAATACATTTGGTAATGTTTTTGGGTAACTATATGTGTTTTCATCTTTAGTGTTTTCTATTTTAGTGAAGTCTAAAGATGTTCTTTTTATCATTTTTATTCTAAAAATTAATGATTCATATAACCATTTAATTGTTTTAATAAGTCCTTTTTCTTTTATAGATGTTTTTATTTTATTTAGCTTTGACATATTTTCCTCCATTCATTTTTACTAGAAATATTATATCAAATATTAGTGATAAAGACTATATTATTTTGTGTTTTTATATCAAGAATATGATTAATTTATGATAATGTCTTAAGTAATAACTTTGGAAAATGTCTCAAAGTTAATTAATAATATAACTTGAGGTGATATATAAAATGAGAAAGGTTGAATTAAGAATGAATGAAAAAGAAAAATATGAAGTTATCAAGGAACTAGTAAATCACAATGGTAACAAAAAAACGAACAGCAAAAAAACTTGGTATATCAAGAAGACAAATTGATCGTCTTATAATTAAGTATAAAGAGAAAGGAAAATCTGCATTTGTACATGGTAACAGAAACAAAAAACCAGCAAGTACATTAGATAAACCAATCTCTGAAGATATTATACTACTTTATAAGAACAAATATCAAGATTGAAATTTCCAACACTTTAAAGGTTTTTTAGAAAAAAATGAAAATATTAAAGTATTTTATAATTTTATTTATATTACTTTCCAAGATAGACTTGTTAATGAGCTAAAACTTAATGGTATTACAACCATAGAAGAAGCAAATAAATACTTATTAAATGTATTTATTCCATACTTTAATAAAAGATTTGCAATGGACTATAAATAATTCGAATCAGTTTTTGAAAAATCCCCATCATTAGAAGATATTAATTATACTTTAGCCGTTTTAACACCAAGAAAAATTGATAATGGTCACGTAGCAATGTATTTACAATTGACAATATTGAATGAAGTAATAATTTAAATAATAGCAAAATGAATTTAAAAAAACGGGATATTTTTTCCCGTTAATGTTTAAAAAAATTTAAAACATTTTCAAAAGTTATTAACAATATGATTATTTTGTATTTTTATACCAAGAAATTATAGAACTAACTATTCTTTCACTAGCGTGACCGTCTCCATATGGATTAGATGCATGACTCATATTATTGTACTCTTTTTTGTCTGTTAATAATTTTTTAGTTTCAGTGTATATTGTTTCTTCATTTGTTCCAACTAATTTTAAGGTACCAGCTTTTATACCTTCTGGTCTTTCTGTTGTATCTCTTAAAACAAGTACTGGTTTACCTAAACTTGGTGCTTCTTCTTGGATACCACCTGAGTCTGTTAAAATTATGTAAGACTTGTTTTGAAAGTTATGAAAATCAAATACTTCTAATGGTTCAATTAATTTAACTTTGTCACAACCATTAAATATTTCATTAGCAATACTTCTAACAAGTGGATTTAAATGTATTGGATAAATAACTTTAACGTCATCAAACTCATCTACTATTCTTCTTATTGCTTTAAATATATGACGCATAGGCTCCCCTAGATTTTCTCTTCTGTGAGCAGTTAGAAGAATCATCCTTTCACCTGGTTTTATCCATTCCAATTCTTTATGACTATAATTTTCTTTAACTGTAGTAGACATAGCATCAATTGCTGTATTACCTGTTATATATATCTTATCTTCAGAAATATTTTGTTTAAGTAAGTTCTCTTTACTTATTTCGGTAGGAGCAAAATATAAATCAGTCATAGAGTCTACCATTTGTCTATTCATTTCTTCAGGAAATGGACTATATTTATCATAAGTTCTTAATCCTGCTTCTACATGGCCAATAGAAACCTGATTATAAAATGCTGCTAATGCACCAGCAAATGTTGTTGTAGTATCACCGTGTACTAAAACTATATCTGGTTTAACTTCTTTTATTACTTCTTCTAAACCTAATAGGGCTCGGGAAGTTATTTCACTTAATGATTGACCTTGTTTCATAATGTTTAAATCATAATCTGGTTTAATATCAAATGTTTTTAAAACTTGATCTAGCATTTCTCTGTGTTGTGCAGTTACACAAACTATGCTTTCAATTTCTTTTCTATTATCTAATTCTTTAACAAGTGGAGCCATTTTTATTGCTTCTGGTCTTGTTCCAAATATACTCATTACTTTTATCATTTATTATCACTTCTTTCTTTTTATCCAAAAAGCGTCTATTTTAATGCTTCAACACCTTATTTTTTTAATGTCAGTTAGTTTTCTCATATGCTTAACTTTGTTCCGAATATACTCATTACTCCGGTCATTTTAATAATCTCTTTGTAAAATTATAAGCATCTTTACACATGTCTTCTAATTTCAATTCAGCTTTCCAATTAAGTTCTTTTTGAGCTTTTGATGGATCTGCATAACATATAGCAATATCGCCATGTCTTCTTCCTACGATCCTGTAGGGAATAAAAACTCCATTGACTTTTTCAAATGCTTTAATCATTTCTAAAACACTATATCCTTTTCCAGTACCAAGATTATAAATATGCATTCCTTTTTTATCCATATTGAGCTTTTCAATACCTTTTACGTGGGCTTTTGCTAAATCAACGACGTGTATATAATCTCTTACTCCAGTACCATCTATTGTGTTATAATCATTTCCAAATACACTTAATATTTCTAATTCTCCGGTCGCAACTTTAGAAATAAAAGGCATTAAATTAGCTGGGATACCATTAGGTTCTTCTCCTATCAAACCGGATTTATGAGCTCCTACTGGATTAAAATATCTAAATATACAAATATTCCACTCATTATCCGACTTATATAAATCTTGTAGTATTCCTTCACAATATAATTTACTTGTCCCATAAGGATTAGTAGTTTTGCCTGTTTTACACTCCTCAGTAATTGGCATTATTTTGGAATCACCATAAACAGTAGCACTACTACTGAACACTAAAGTTTTTACATTATGTTTTTTCATAACACTTAATAATGTTAAAACACTGCTAACATTATTTATATAATATTCAATTGGTTTACTCACACTATCTCCGACAGATTTGAATGCAGCAAAATCAATAACTGCATCTATTTCATTTTCATTAAATATTTTATCTAACAAGTCTTTATCGAGCATATTGCCTTCATAAAAATTAATGACTTTTCCAGTAATTTTCGTTATATTATCAAGTACATTTTTTTTGCTATTACTAAAATTATCTATCCCAATAACGTTATAATTTTCATTTAATAATTCAACACAGGTGTGACTTCCAATATAACCTGCACAACCAGTAACAAAAATATTTTTCATTATTTCACCTTACTTTCTTTTAAAACAAATTTTTTAAGTACTTCATCTATTTGTTGATTAGCTTCATAATTAACTTGTTTACTTAATAATTTATTTTTCTGTAGCTTACATAATTTATCAAAAGTATTTATAAATAATTCACTATTTGTTGAAGAATAATTCACTTGATAATTTTTATAGCCGTAATTTTCATATAAATATCCAACTTTATTTTTGTAATGTTTATGAATGTCATATAACAAATTCAATGTTGGAACTCCCAACATATTTGATATAAGTGTTCCGTGATATCTCATACTTACACATACATCTAAATTTGAAATAGTATTAAATACCTCATCAACATTACTGGTATACTCCAAATTTTCTATGTTTTTATCATTCAAGTATTCAATAATTTTTTTATAATAACCTGTATCATTATTTAAATATTCATAAAATGGTATCATAACTATTTTATAATCCTGTTTTTTTTCTTTAAAATACTTAACAATATTTTTTGTAAGTTCACACAATTTATCATAATTATTTTCATTACAAACATAAATTAAACCAACTCTTGTGCATGAATCATTTTTTAAAGTTTTATTATATTTACAATAATCGAGTGTATATGCTAAATCATGGACTATCCTTATTTTATTAGTATTAATACCACATTTATTTAAAACCTTTAAACTATTAGTATCTCTTAAGGAAAAATAGTTGGCATTACTTGAAATATAATTTAGTTTTCTAATAAACTCTTTATTATTAAGTTCATAACTAGAGCTCAAGCCATAAAGAATAACATTTTTTTTACAGGTAATCATCCTATATGATAAATTAATAAGTGTTGTAGGTAATGATAGCATATTACTATTTAAAGTATAATCCGTATCATCAAGCAAAGCACCACCACCAATAATTAGAGTATCGTAATAATTTGCTAATGTATTAATATCAATAATGTTTTTAGGATAATGAATAATTTTACATTTTGGATAATCAGTTATATCAAAATTAAAATTTTCAGACATCATCACAGTTATATCTAACCCACTATCAATTGGTGATAGTTTTTTTAATATCGAAAATAGCATCAATTCATCTCCTAAATTAGGAGCTCCATAAAATCCAACAATTAACACTCTGTTTTTTGATACATCAGTATGTAGATTTATATATTCTAAATTTACATAATCTAAATTATTAATTTGTTCTTCCATTTTTAATAAATCATCTTTCACATTATTTTTAGCATTTATAAAATCATTGGATAAAGAATTTACATTTTCCTCTATCTCATCAATCTTTTTTGAGTACACATTAACAAAATTATTACAATTTCTTATAAATCTTATGATTTTTTTTAACATAAGAATGGGCCTTCTTTATATCTTCTTAGATAAGTTTTTTGCATCTAACATACAATCTTCCATTGAACAATAAGTCCATGCACCATATCTACCGATACTATAAATATTATTTTCACTTAAATCGTTCATTATTTTTCTAACTAATTTATCATTTTCTGTATCAATATGTACATACGCTGGATTCATAACAATACTTTCATGAGCAACTAATTCAAATGAATCATCAATAACACCAACTTTTTTTAAGTTCTTTAATGTCTTATTTAATTCATCATCAATTTCTTCTTTACTTATCACAGCATCCTTTGGATAACCAATTTCAATATACATACTTAACTTATCAGAATTTAATATATTGTCATAAAAACCAATTCTATAAAAATTAATATCTTTATCGGGAAAATAAATCCAGTGTTCTTTATTATATTTAGATTTTTTATTAAAACCTAAATTAAATACTAATACCTTATTATAAGTTAATCTATCACTAAGTTCATTATATTCTAAATTATTAGTTAATTTTAAGAAAGTATTAAATGGTGAAGTATTAATTAAATTATCAAACACTACAACTTCCCCATTATTAAGTTTAGCTTCATGTTTTTCTAAATCTATTTTTTCTACCATAGTATTAAGTAATATGTTATCTTTATTAACATTTTCCATTAATATATCAATTATTACTTGAGCACCTTTCTTCGGATACATAAAAGTATTATTATATGAAGTATTTTTAGAATCCTTCATATTTTTAATAATAGCTTTTATATCAGCATAAGGAAAAAATCTTCCCATTGCATCTTTATCTAACTTAGTTAAATCACAAGCATATAATTTTTCATTGTATGGTTTTAAAAACATTTCAGTAATAGATTTACCAAACTTTCCATATAACATATCTAAGAAATTATCATAAGTTTCTTTTTCTTCTTTATTAAATAAATCATATAAACAATCTATGAATTTATCTTTAGATAATTCATGGATATTTGTTTGAAATGGATAATCAACTAAAGCGTTATCAAAATAAATATATGTTTTTTTATCTTGCGTAACAAAATCATTTTTATCCAAACTATCAATAAACTTTTTCTTAAATTCATCAGTTTTAAAATGAAAGAAATGTCCAGCATAATCCCATACATAATCTTTATTATAATGAGTTTTACAATACCCTCCAACTTCACTATCTTTTTCAATAATTAGGTAATTTTCTTTGCAATAACTTGCAAAAGTCAAACCGGATATACCAGCGCCAATAATTAAATATTTAGTTTTCATCTATTACCTCCTAACAAACTTATACAATTTTATTATTAATGGACTAATAGGAAGTATTAACCCATTTGTCTTTCTGTTTAGTCTAATAAATTTTCTTGTTAATATTTTTGAATAATATACTTCTGGATGACTTTTTAACAATTTATCGAATGCTTTAAATTCGCTTGGTTTTTTTTGATATTCAGTAAGTATTATATAATGAGCATTTGCCATTGGATTAATTAGTTTTTCATAAATATATTGTTTTTTTAACTCTGATATATTTTTGTTATTTTCAACATAAGTAATCATATTAAGCAACACTTTTTCATGTTGAAATCTATTTTTTATAAATGATTTTTTACTAACAGACTGACCAGATCTACCAATAAAATATCTATATATATCATAAGGGTAATATGTAATTGTTTTAGCTTTTTCTATTGAATAAACATTATATTCCATATCAACATAAAAGCTTTTTTCAGACAGTTTGAAATTAGTTTTCTTTAAAACTTCTGTTTTGTAATTTCCTGTAGCTAAAATTGGCCCCCACTCACCAAATCCGTAGTTTGGAATACACAAATCTTCAAAATCATATTTAATATTAGGAATCATAAAATCATATATTTTTTTATGATTTAAAATATTAGAAAATGCTAAATCTTCAGAATAATCAGTTATAACTATATCAGATGTTTCATTTTCTAGTTTATCAATTAATTTATCCATTTCTTGCGAATTAATCCAGTCATCACCATCTATTACTCTAAAATATTTACCAGTGGCAACTTTTAATCCTGCATTTATAGTTGAACCATGTCCACCATTTTCTTTATCGATAAAGTTAAATATTGAAGTTTTTTTATCTTCACTATATTCATTTATTAATCTATTAATAATTTTTGCAGTATTATCTTTAGAACCATCATTTACTGGAATAATTTCTATTTTATCAGCATTTTTACATGTCACTATTGTTGATATAGTTTTTTCTATATATTTTTCAACATTATAACAAGGTATAACTATTGATAATACTGGTTGTTTTTCTTTAATTATTTTTTTCTTTGTAATATCTAATTTTTTTGTTTGTTTAAATAATTCAATTTCCTTACCAGTTGTTTCATTAAAATTACATTTATTATATACAGAATCATGACAATCTTTAGAAATCTTTTTAAACAATTCAGGATTATTATATAGATTTTCTATAATATCTGCATATTCAACATAATTTTCTGTATTTGCATATATTTTATCTTTAGGCAAAAATTCTTTTACTGCATCATTATCTGATGTAACAACTGCAAGCCCTGACATTGCTGCTTCGCACATCGAAACACCTTGTGCATCATATCTTGTTGGAAAAAAAGCAATTCCATTTTCTTTGTGTTTTTTAGCAATTTCCTCATGTGTTAAAAATTCCCTGTAGAAATGAACGTTGTTAAATTTTAATAAAGGTTCTATTAATTTATCATAAGTATCTCCAGTACCATAAATATTAAAATTCATATTTTCAAAACACTTTCTTTTACTTAATTCAAGAATTGCTCTAACATTTAAATCAATTGCATATTTATTACAATCATCAAACCTTCTGATAAAAAACACATTTTTTCTTTGTTCAGGATTTTTTTCTACATATTTAAAAGTTTCGGAATCAATAATATTTGGAATTACATCATAGTTTTTAAATTTTATATTTATTAATTCTTCACTACGTTGTTTTATCCAATTTGAAACAAAAATCCAATGAACATTACTTTTTTCATTATAATTTCTTATAATTTCATCATTATTCTTAAATTTATTTATTAAGTCATATGACAATGGTTGTTCATTTTTAAAATATTCAGTAGTAAATTTGCTCCAGTCCCAATACAATGTTTCTGGACCATGAACCCATAAATATAATTCTGTTTCATCAAGATAACATGCATCAAATACTTTGGCATATAGATCATCAAAAAAATGCACTAAAATTTTATCATATTTTTTATGTTGTAAAATATGTCTTAAATTGCTAAAATTAACTCTTAAAACATCAATCCCCTCATAATTATATTTACAAATTCCATTATAATTATGGCAACATACCACATCAAAATTTATACCATGATCTTTATATGATTTTAACCTTGAATGAACAAAACCGCATAAATATTTATTTTCTAATGAAGGATATGATGGTGTAATTACAAGAATTTTATTATCATTATCAATATTCTCGAACATAAAATCATCCTCTGTTTTTAAGCTTTCTTCAAGTACTATTTTTTTTATTTTCACAGATGAATGAGGAAATACTTTTATAGCAAAAATATAATTATCCTCTTTATTAACATTAATAGCATTTTTTGAATTTAATGATAATTCACCAATCAATTGTTTTTTTAAATTAAATACACACAAATTAGCAGATAACCCCTCTATAGACTGTCCTTCATAATAAATTTCAAAAAAATCGTTTTTTGCTTTTATTATTTTAGGAATAATATAAAATCCATATGTATTACCATTATTATAAATTTCAAAAAAAGATTTTTTCTTTTTATAAAATATTTTTTCCCCTTTATATTTGTACATTTTCTTATTTAACAAATTCATTATTACACCTACTTACTTTCCATATATTTTTTATATTCATCACAAATTTCTTTTCCACCTATTTTTATCATTTTTCCATGTTCTAGCCATACTACTCTGTCACACATTTTTTTGATTTGTTCAATTGAATGAGAAACAAATAATACAGTTGTACCTCCATTAATCATTGAAAGCATTTTTCTTTCACTTTTTGCTTGGAAAGCTATGTCTCCAACTGAAAGTATTTCATCTACTATTAGAATTTCAGGTTCTACAATTGTTGCAATTGAGAAGGCTAAGCGGGCTACCATACCTGATGAGAAGTTTTGTACTGGTACATCTAAAAAGTCTTTTAATTCTGAAAATTCAACTATTTCATTAAATTTAGAATCTATTAATTCTTTAGTGTAACCCATTACTGCACCATTTAGATAAATATTTTCTCTTGCTGTTAGTTGAGGGTCAAAACCTGCTCCTAGTTCTATCATTGGACAGATGTTACCATAACTATCTACTCTACCTTTTGTGGGTTTCATAACTCCGGCAACTATCTTAAGTAGAGTTGACTTTCCAGCACCATTTGAACCAATGAAACCGATTACTTCACCTTTTTTAACTTGAAAGTCAATGTCACTAAGTGCCCAAAATTCTTCTTTCTTTTTATGCCTTTTTTCTTTATTAAACATATCAACGAATCCTTGCTTTATTGAGAAACCTTTTTCAATACCTAAGTTAAATCTCATTGATACGTTTTTAACATTAATCATTATATCTTCCATGTTAACCTCCTTTATACATAATATATAAATTTATCTTGTTTTTTCTTAAATAGAATCATGCCAATTAAAAGGGTTACTACACCTGATACTGCACAACCTAGGAATTGTCCAATTGTAGGAATATTACCATAAAGTATTATTGTTCTTGCAAAATTTATTATTTGATACATTGGGTTTAGTTTCATTAAGAATTGTAATGTTGGATTTGATATTAGCTTTATATCATACATTATTGGTGTTAAGTAAGTCCATATGGTTGTTATTATTCCGTAAATGTAGAACATATCTCTTAGGAAAACTGCTATTGTTGATAGTATAAAACCCATACCTAGTGTAAACATAAATAAACAAATATAAGAGTATGGAAGTAATAAGTGTCCCCAGTTAAGTCCTGTACCAGTTAGTATTATTACTGCATATAAAGGAATTAGTGTTAATAAGAAGTTTATTCCTACAAATATGCATTTTGAAAGTGGGAATATATATTTCGGCATGTATACTTTGTTAATAAGAGAGAAGTTTGCTACTACACTACTCATTGCAAGGTTTGATGCTTCAGTAAAATAGTTAAAGTAAGTAAGTCCTATCATTAGATATGCTAAATAACTTACACCTGGAGTTGAAAACTTAAATACGTTTGAAAATACTACTGCCATTACTGCCATCATAAGTACTGGGTATAATAAACTCCATACTACTCCTAGTGCACTTCTTTTATATTTTACTTTAAAATCTCTACTTACTAATTGTTCTAGTAGAAATTTATATTTTTTTATACTATATAATAAATTATTAATTATTCTTTTCATCTTAAACTCCTTTAACATTTTTTATTATATCAAATAATGGAAAATAATACTAGAAAAAGACTTATTTTAGTTAATTTTTTTATTTATTTGTATTTAAAAAGATACCACTTATAATATTTCAGTGATATCTTTCTTTCATTTGAATATGTATTTTCCAATATAATAGTTTATAAGTGTTGTAGATATGCAAGAAATTGTTTTTGATATTATATTTGGACAGTTTAATTCTAATAATAAGTATAGTATTGATGAATCAATAAATAAGCCAACAGTTCTTGTTCCTAAGAATAAATAAAATCTTTTTATTTTTGATTTTTTACTTATAAATATTGTTTTAAATACGTATTTTGAATTTGCATAGTAAGACATTAATACAGATAATATGAAGGCTATACTATTTGCGATTAATGGTTCTAAATTAATAAATTTACTAAGTATACAATATAATAGTATTTCTATTATACTTATTAAAACTCCAAATATACAGTATTTAATAAATTTTTCTTGTTTATTTAATAATTTTTTCATAATTTTTTCCTTTGCTTTTTAATTATAGCATAATTTTATATATATTAAAAGAAAGACTAGAATTTAGCCTTTCTATTATAATATGTATTTAAGAATAATATGTTTAACATATATTTAAAAAGTGTCCCAAGTTGTTTAAATCTTTTTGGTTCTTTAATCATTCTATATAACCATTCTAATTTAAGATTTCTATATATAAGAGGAGCCCTTAGAGTATTTTTACTAACTACATCAAAAGTTCCACCAACTGGCATGATTATTTTAATATTCTTGAATTTGTTTTTATTTTTCATTATAAATTTTTCTTGTTTAGGACTACCTAAGGCTACAAATAATATGTCTGGTTTTGTTTTTATTATATCATTTACTGCTTCTTTTTCACTAATGTATCCATTTTTAAAACCTACTATTTTGATACCTTTATATTTAGTTTCTAAACCTACTTTAGTATTATAAACAGAGCTTTGTTTAGCACCATATAAATATATTTTATATTTTTTCTTTACTGAAAAATGACAAATTTTTTCAAATAATTCTACTCCTGGAATAGATTTATTTATGTTACCACTTGTTAGTTTACTAGATAAAACTATTCCATTACCATCTGGTATGTTATAATTTTCTTTATTAAATTCATCTACACTTTTTATATCTTTATAGAAATTCATTAATATTAATGGGTTTATATTATATATAATATTTTGTTTTTCACTAGACATTATTTCATCAGTTATTTCTTCAATATTTTTTGTACTAGTTTTAAAACCTATAAAGTATTCAAAATCTTCTTTTTCTTTTTTATTCATTATTGATAAATGATAGCCCATTACAAATGATAAAGGTAATATTGTACTTATTGCATTTAGAATGTTTCCAGTATAGAATGAACATATTAAGTAGTAAGTTGTGATAAATAAAAGCATTCCGTTTTCATAAGTAAAGTATTTTTCTAAGTTAAATAATGTTTTTAAGTATAAATATATTAATATTACTACATATACTCCTAAAAGCAATATTACTCCAATATAACCTACTGAATAGTACTGCATAATAAAATCATTTTCTATGTTAAATATGTTCATTATTCTGTTATAACCAATTCCATATATGTTGTCTTTATTATTATTGTTAAGTGATTTTACTCTTTTTATTATAGATGCTTCTAAGTATCTTGTATCATTTATTTTAGTTGTATTTCTACTTATATATTCTTCATAGAAATCTCTATCTTTTTCAAGTGGATAGTATTTATTATAAAACTCAGGTACTATGTTATAGTTTAATAATATTTTTTTAAATTCTTTATCACTTAGGTTAAGGGCTTCTTCAATAGTAATTGAACTTCTGTTAACTTCTCTTTCTTTAAATAATTCATTATAGTAGGCATTTCTACTTTGAAGCGGAGAGTACTTATATAGTAATATACTCATTAACAAAAGTATTATGTGTGTTAAGATTATACTTAGTTTTATTTTACTTTCTTTTATACTTGTTAAAATGTATGCAATTAGTGAGATACCTAATATTATAAATACTGAATAAGAAGATACTCTTGTACCTAGCATAAACATACTTATTACTGAAAGTGTTAGCGTTATTGTGTTAAATATTTTTTGTTTATTTTTGATACTTAGTAATAGTACTCCAATATATAGTAAAAGTATTCCAGATATTTGATTAGTTAAATGAAAGAATCCTTTTGTAGATGCTTCTAAGAAGTTTGTATCTTTATAAAACCATTCAAATATGTTATATTTTGGATGTTGAAAATTATATGATGTATAACCTATTTTAAATATGTTTGTAATTATTATAGAAAAAGATATTATAAATGCAGATATTTCTATTAATTTATAAAATTTATTTTTAGATATACTTAGTTTATATATTGAATAAATTATTAGTATGTTCATAGACATTTTTATGAAGTATAATAGTTCTTCATATAAGTTATAGTTTGTTTCTACTTTAAAATTAGATGTGCTAACTAAGTGAAGTATTATATAAATTAGTAATAATATAAAATAGGTTATTAGTAATTTTTTTTCTTTTTTAGTAGAGTATTTTATAAATATTATTAGGAATATTAGTGATATAAAAATTATTCTTATTAGAGTTGATACTGGGTTATAAAATATATGTAAATCTAGTAATATAGATAATACATATAGAATCATAGTTATGTTAATTAATTTTTGTTTATTTAAGTTTTTCATGTTTTACTCCTACCATATTTTTATTAGTGTTATTATTATGGCAATTATTCCTAAAATTGATAACATTACTTTTTCTCTTGTTGTTAGTTTTTTTAATTTTATTGGTGTTATGAATAGGATACCTGTTATTAAAAGAGTTATTGGAAATATTATATTTCTATAATTTTTACCTACTAGGAATGTTATAAAGTAAACAAGTGGAATTATTATAGCACTACAAGTGATAGGCATTCCAATAAATTCTTTTCCATTACTTTTTTTAGTTGTTGATAACATGTTGAAGTAAGCTAGACGAATTACTCCTGTGATACAGAAGAAGATACTTATTATAGTTGTGTAAATGTTATTATAAGACATGTTTTTTACTATCATCATTGGTAATACTCCAAAAGCAATAGCATCGTTTAATGAGTCTAATTCTATACCATATACTTCATAATCTTTAAGACTTTTAAATTTTCTTGCAACTACACCATCAAAAGCATCACATATTGCTGAAAATATAAGTGCAAATATTGCGTACATTGTTTTTCCATTACTAGCTAATATTATTCCAAATATTGCTGAAGCGGTTCCAGTCATTGTTACCCAGTCACATTTTCTATATACTCCAATTGGTTTTATTTTTTTAAACATAATTATTCCTACTTTCTTTATTCATTTTTTATTGTTAATACTTTTTTGTCTATTTTGGTTTTGAATCAGTACCAATGTTTATAATTTTTCTTTTTGTGGTAACTATTATACCATGTTATTTTAAATATGTAAATTAATCATAGAATGAGTTTCTTTTTAATAATTCTTTATCTACGTATGAACTACCTAACTTTTCACTAAGAGTTTTTTCTCCACTATATAAATTAGTTCCAAAACCAAGTTTGTTTCCTTCTATTTCAAAACCTAAACTTGCTAATATTGTTGGGTATAAGTCAAAATTATTAAATTTTCTATTTTTGTTATTTTGTTCTTTTTGTTTAGAATTTATAAATGCATTATATATAGTTCTATTAAAGTTTTTGTATCCATTATAGTAACTATTTTGCATTGTTAAATGGTCTCCTAGTACTACTATGGTTGTGTTTTTATAAAAGTCATTACTTTTAATCCAGTTAATAAAATCACTTACTCGTTTACTTGAACAAGCATATACATTAGATAAATTTGTTTCATATTTGTTCATACAGTCTTCATCTAAATAGCCATCTTTAAAATGAGTATCCATAGTAAATAAAGTAACTGCGAATGGTTTATTTGATTCACTAGATTTTAGTATTTCTTTTTTTGCTATTTCAAATAATTTTTTATCTTCTACTCCCCACCATTTTTGATAATCTTTATCTATATATTTTTTTTCTTTCATTTTATTATAGTCTATTATTTCATAATTACCATGTTCTTTGTAATACAAGTCTGTTCCTGCAAATGATGCTGGGCTTCCTTGTATTAATTTTAAATTATAATTATTTTCTTTTAGTATATCACCTAATGTTTTAATATTTTTTAGTGGTATATTTTTTTTAGAATAGCCTCTAAATAGATTTATGTCTACTGGAGTAGCAGAACTTGATGAAACTAACGAACCCATTGTAAAACTTGCAACTGTTATGTTTTCTGGTCCTCCAAATTTGTCTGTATTTGAGAAGTTTGTGTTTTCTTTTAGAATAGTCTCTAACTCTGGGATTCTTGAAGTAGTAAATGTTCCACCATTTTCTTTTGAGATTAAACTAGTTTCCATGCTTTCTAAATATATTAATATTAAATTGTTTTTTTTACTAGGTGCAGTTACTTTAACTTTGTTTGTATCTACATAATATTTTTCATATATATTAGTTTTCTTTAATTTGTAATAAATGTATTTATCAAGTTGGTAATTTTTTAATGTTAAAAGTGTACTAAATACTAATAATATTATTGTGTATTTTTTTATGAATTTTTTTAATGGTAATAGTTTAAAATATTTAATTATTAATATTGGTAATATAGTTATTACACTTGATGTTAAAAAGAAATATAAACATGTTTTTATAATTTCTATTACAGATGTTATGTTTCCTACACCTTCTTTTCCATTTGCAAAATAAAATATTAATTGAAAAAAGTTTGTTTTTAATAGTACTGTTTTTACATAGTAACTAGTACTTAATAATATATTTGATAAAAATAATAATATATAATAAATAATCATAGTTTCACTTCCACTTAATATATTTTATCAAATTATAGATAAAAATAAAAGAGCATAAGCTCTTTTAGTAATTAATCTTAGAAAAATTATTAATTCAAAATGACATAAAATCAATGTTTTATCAAAGATAATTCTTTTTTCAATTTTTTATAATTCGTATTTTGATTTATATCTTTTTCTTTCACTTGTATTTAGTTTTATGTTTGATTTATTTATTTGTTGTTTATAATTATTTATTATTTCATCTTTATTAGCATCATCAAGTTCAACACTTCCATTCAACTCTAGTAAATGTAATCCCCCATCAACTTTTCCATATGCTAAAAATAAGTATGTTTTTCCAGGAATAAGTAATTCATCTACATAATCTCCTTCGCTTATTAAATATAAGTCACTATCGTTATAACCACCATACATATCTAATTGCACTTTATCGATTAAATTTCCTTTTAAAATTTTAGAAATATCTACTAAATAATTACTATAAACCATAAGATTTTTTTCTGGATTATAATAGCTTCCTAAGTATTTATCAACTTTTCCTATAAAAATGTAATCGACTTCTTCAACCGCTTCATTTATATTAAAAGGATTAATCTTAAATGTACCAGCACTATAAATAATATTTGTATTATTTTTGTTAAATGAATTATTAGTATCTACTCTATATCTTTCCTTTACGTTTTTTTCAAATATTAGAGATAATGTAATAATGATTGTTATAGTTAATAAAGTTATAATTTTCTTTTTCATATCTCCTCCTTACCTATAATAACATTACTCTTCATGTAGTTATCTTTGTATTTATATATTATCATAAACATCTTTTTTTATCAATATAACGTTTTTAAAAAAATAAAAGAGCATAAGCCCTTTTATGTGTATAATAATTATTTTTCGATTAAAAATGTTAATATGTTGTTTATATCTTTTTTTCCTAAAACTATATCACTTATTAAATCTATTACTTCCATTTTTACTTTTTCTTTTTTTATTAACTCTTTCATTGATTTCAGTGTGTATAAGCCTTCAACTGTTGTTGTTTTCTGATAATCATTTGCAAGAGTATACTTTCCTTCACCAAGAAGTTTTCCATATGTGAAGTTTCTACTAGAGGTACTTGTACAAGTCATTAGAATGTCACCAAATCCTGCAAAAGAAAGTATTGTTTTTTTGTTACCACCTAGTTTATCAATTAATTCTTTTATGTCATTTAATGCTTCTGTTAAAAATAGTGCTTTAGTGGATTCGCATGTATTCATTCCATCTAATATGCCAGAAAGTATTGCCATTACATTTTTTATTGAACCACATACTTCTACTCCAATTATATCTAATGTTTCTCTTACTTTGGTTGTTTCGTTTTCTAACATTGTTTTTACTAAGTCTCTTGTTAGTAAATTTGTTGATGCTAGAGATAAACCTATTGGTGAAGAAGTAACTATATCTTTTGCAAATGTGGGTCCACTTATTACAGCAATTTTACTTGTATTTATGTTTCTTTCTACTACTTCACTCATAAACTGACATGTTTTGTTTTCTATTCCTTTTGTTGCGATTAGAATATGCATTTTTGAAGTTATGTATTTACTTATTTTTTTAGTTATTTCATCTACACTTCTTGCAGGTACTGCAATTACTACTAAAGTACTAGATTTTACTGCTTGTTTTATATTGTTAGTAAATTTTATTTCTTTTGGTATAGTAAAGTTTTCTATTCTAGGAGTTAGTCTTGTTTTTGTTAAAGAGTAAACTTCTTTTCTATTATTTGAATAGCATACTACTTCATAGTTGTTTTTGTTAAATATTGTACTTAATGCTAGACCATAAGCACCTGAACCTAATATGCATACTTTCATTATTTTTTATTCTCCTTTTTCTTAAATATCACGTTTGTTTTAAATACTAAGTATAATAATATAAACATTAATAGTATATAGAATATTATCATTTCTTTCTTTTTACCTATTGCATAGAAGATACTAACTACACTGAATATTAAATCAACTACATAAATTACTAGTATTGTTTTTCTTGTTGATAAGTGTTTTAATAGTTGATGATGTATGTGTTCTTTGTCCGCTTGTCCAATTGGTTTTTTGTTTAATGCTCTTCTTATTATTGCAAATAAGGTATCTGTTATTGGAAGAATTAATAGTACTAATGGAATTAATAATGAAGTAAGTGTTACTGTTTTAAATCCTAATAACATGATTACACTTATCATTAGACCTAAGAAGGTACTACCAGTGTCTCCCATAAATATTTTTGCTGGTGGAAAGTTAAATACTAAGAAACCTAAGGTTGATCCTAGCATAATAAATGATAGTATTATGTCTAAACCATTAAATTTGTTTAGAATTAGAGCGATTACTCCAATTGTTAGGAAGTATATAGAAGATATTCCAGCACATAAGCCATCTAGTCCATCAATTAGGTTAACTGCATTTATTATTCCTACAATTATTAATATTGTTATATATGGAGACATCCATTTAAAGTTTAATGATAAACTAAATATATCTACATGAGTTAGTTTTAGACCTCCATAAAATACTACTATTAAGGCTACTAGTATGTGTATAACAAACTTATATCTTGCTTTTATTGGTTTAATGTCATCAAATATTCCTAATAATAGAATTAAGAATGATGCAATTAGTATTGATATCATTAATGGATTTTGATTACCAAATAATATAAAACCAAATAAGAAACTTAGAAATATTGCTGTTCCACCTAGTAATGGGGTTGGTTTTTTGTGAACACTTCTTTCGTTTGGTATGTCCATTATGTTCATATTTTTTGATATTTTTATCATTAAGTGTGTTAGTATTAATGATGTTAAAAATGTTGTTAATATTATTATAAATACGTTATAACCATTTACTATAAAATTCATAAGTCACCTCATTATTAATTATACTAAAAAGTAAAGTAAAAAACTAGAGGTTTTCTCTAGTTTTCTGTTTCTTCAGTGTTTTCACTTTCTGATACGTCAGGTCTATCTGGTTCAGTTGGTTTTACTGGGTCAGGAATTACTGGGTCAGTTGGTTCAACTGGCTCAGGATCTTCTACTACATTATTTTTTTCTACTTTTACTATAACTAATTTAATACTACTTACTGTTTCAACTAATACTCCATCATGAATGCTTTGTCCGATTATTTGATTATCATAATATCCAGGAGAACTTACAGTTTCAGTAACTATTTCATAAGATATACCACGATTACTTAAGTAAGATTTAGCACCTTCTAAACTATATTCAGTAAAGTCAGGAAGTAATTCTTTTCTTGCTTCGTTATAATAAGTTTTTCCAATTACTGTTTTTTCGTAAGGTATATTTAGGTCAAAGTCAAATGTTTTTATTTCTTCTTTTTTAACCATATTTAAACTTACTTTTAGAGATTTCACTATATCATCTAAACTTTGTTTATAGTATTGGAAAGTATAAGTGTAACTTGAACCATTATATACATATAAGTCATATCCTGTTAGGAATGTTTTTGTTATATTTAAGTTTACATCTCCACCTTTTAGAAGCATATTTTTAGCAACATCATACATTGATAACATTTCTTCAGTAGTCATATTTGTATCCATGTTATTACTTATTGCATCTAATATTTTATAGAAATCATTAACATTTCTTACACTTTTTAAACTTTGTATCATTCCTTCTACAACCATTTGTTGATGTTGACCTCTTTGGAAGTCACCTAAAGGTAATGTTTTTCTATGTCTTGCAAATGCTAGGGCTTGTTCACCATTAAGAGTTTGCATACCTTTATTTAAACATATTGTTTTGTCACCAAATTGTCTATCTGAGTTTTGTTCACAGAAGTCAATTGGTACATCTATTCTTATTCCACCTAGTATATCTACTAAGTCTACTACACCTTTAAAGTTTATTTTTGCATAGTAGTCTATATTTAATCCAGTAAAGTTTTCTACTGTTTTGATCATACAACTAGTTCCACCCCAACTTGCTGCATTTATTTTATTTAATCTTCCACCACATGCCATTTTAACATATGTATCTCTTGGAATACTAAACATAGTTGCTCTTAGGGTTTCTGGGTCAAATGTTATTAACATTATTGTGTCTCCATTAAAGGAACTACTTGTTTTTATTCCTTCCCCTTCAGAGTCAATTCCTAAAAGTAACATTGTAAATGGTTTAGTTATTTTATTATTTGTACTAATTGTATCTTTTTCTACATGTTTCTTTTTATATGTTTTTTCATACTTAGTTATCTCAAATATATTAGTATTTTTATTATATGTTTCTAAGTTTGAGAATTTTGATTCATAGTTAGAAGTTATAAACATTAAATCTACTTTTTTATTTAAGAATGCACTCATTAAAGTTATTAGGTCACTATATTTAACTATTTTGTTAGATTTATCTAAGTTATATTTTTTTATTACTTCGTTTGGTAATATGTATAAACTTATGTCTTCTTCATCAGAAATAATACCTATTTTTTTACCAGTTATTTTATCTATTTTATATTCTTTTAATGAGATAAGACTTGTGCTGTAGATTATTTCATCTTTATGAATTTTATCTAAACCTATATATGCTTTGTAAAGGTAGAAAGAAACTACAAATGTTATTATACTTAGTATTAGTGAAAAGATAATACTTATTATTAGTTTTTTCTTTTTATTATGTTTTACTGCATTTATAAGTGAGTAAACTAAAGTTATTGTTAATAATATTAATAGAATGCTAGCCATTATTCTAAAGAATGTTTCTATGTTAGAAAATAAGAATAATGAATATATTAAGAAACCTGTTGTTAATATTAGCATTATTGTAAATAACCCCGATAGTATTTTGTATATTAGTGTTTTTTTCATTTTTTATTCTCCTTTGAGCATTATAATTATACTAAACTTCAGTTTTTGTTTCAAGTGTATTATCCTTGTTTTCTTCTTCGTCTAGTTCTTTTTTATTTTCTAAAGGAGTATCTTTTTCTAATTTTTCTTTCATTATTTTTCTTATTTTCTTTTTTCTTTTTTTGTTATTTATGAAAGATATTAGAAGAATTAATAGTAATAATAATGTTTCTACTCCTAGTACTATTATGATTAATAAATAGTTATCTATTCTTTTATTTAAGTCGTTTAATAAAGAATTATCATATTTAATAAATGCATTGTTAGTTTTATCATATTGGTAGTATCCTTCTAAACCTGTTTCAATATTTACACCATATACGATATAGAAGTTATCACTATCCTTGTAAGTATAGGCATTTACTTTTTGTTCATTTATATTTATGTTTGTTTTAGTAAAGTTTTTTAAAGTTTCTTTTGGTTCTTTTATAAATAATGTTATTCCATTAGTTTTTAATTCTTTATATAAAGTGTAGGAATTATTAGTATTATCATATATGTATAAATTAGTTTCTCCAGTTTCACTTTTAAGTCCTACTAGAGTGTATTTAGTTATGTCACTTATAAATGATGGAACTTCTATACCATTTATTGTTGTAGTTGACTCTTTAAATGTATTTGGTGCAGTTAGTGTACTAGCACGTTTTACAATAGTGTATTTTACATTATCTATTATTACTTCAATTGGATTTTTGTCTTCAACGTTTACTTTTAATATATATGTTTTAACACTTCCATTTTGTGCAGTTACTTTTATTTCAAATTTATTTTCTCCTTCACTTACTTCTACTTCTCCTAAGCCTGTTATTGAGGCAGTTTTATCTTCAACTGAAGCAGTTAGTGTTACTTTTAATACATCACTTGGTACTGATACTGAGTACTCTAGTTTGTCAGAAGAGAATTCTTCGTTAAGAGTGTAGCCTTCTACACCAAGTGTTTTTAAATTATTGTTTTTTGAATAACTTGCTTCTAATTCTTCTTGTGTTATTGCACTTATTCTTGTACTTCCATTTGATAAACTCATTTGTGATTCATCAAATGCATAAGCATTTGAACTACTTATACTTACTGTACTTTTTCCTTTTGAAATTGATTTGAAAGTATATGTGTATGATGCACTTTTTGTGTTTCCATTAGATGCATAGTCAACTATATGTGTGTTACCACTTATTAGTTTAAGTTTGCTTGAGTCATAGTTTAGGCTATATTCCCATGAACCTAATGGGGAAGAACTTGATACTGTTACTGTTACAGTTACCTGGTTTCCAACAACTAAACTACTTCTACTTGAACGCACGCTGATGCTTCCTGAGGCTGCTTTTAAAGAAGTGCTTGCTGTAAACATTAATAATATTGTTAAAACTATTGATGTAAATAATTTAAATTTTTTCATACTTTATTCTCCTTTATAATCTAATACTTCCTAGAATATGTTTTTGTATTCTAAGTAAATCTAATATATTAGTTGTTCCATCAAGGTTAGTGTCTGCAGATTTTAATTGAACGCTATTTAAAACACTAGAACCTAATAGATGTTTTTGTAATTGAAGTAAATCAAGTATTGTTACTTTTCCGTCTCCACTTGTATCTCCAGTTACTATTAAAGTGTATGTTCTTGATTCTCCAGATGGAACAGTTATTTTTATTTTTTGATTTGTTTTTATTAAGTCACTACTAGAAGAAGCACTACCACTTGACTCATATATGTTTACAATTGCATTTGAATTTTGTTTGTTTATACTTTGAATTAGTGTACTTACTAAAGTTCCAGAGCTTATATTAAACATTAGAGTATCATTTGTTTTAACTGATAGTTTACTAATTATATCATTTACTGTAGTTGTATCTTTTACTTTGATAATTGTTAGTTTGTATGTTCTAGAGTTACCACTTTCACTTGTTACAGTTATTTCATGAAGTGTTTTTGTTTCTGTTAGAGTAACTAAACCAGTACCTGTTATTGTTACATTAGAACTTGTTGGAGTAACACTTATATTGTACTTGTCTAATCCATCTTCAACATATATTGTTTGTTCTAATAAGTCTTTATCAAAAGATGTTAGAGTTTTACCATTAATGGAAATGCTTTCTAAAGTTGTGACTGAACTTTTTGTAGTTGGTAAACTTACAGTTTTTGGCATGTTTAGGTAGACTGGGATATAGAACTCGAATGGTTCATTAAGTAAGTTCATGTCTTTGTATGCACTATAGGCATCTGCTGATTCGCTTGTTGGTGCTAGGATATTAGTTTGATATTGGTTTGTGAAGTTTGGAGCAAGAGCGGATGGATCTACATTAAATCTTTGAGTGTATAATGTGTATTGTCCTGCGGCTATATAGTTATTTGCAATTTTTTGTGCTCCTCCATATATTGCTTTATATCTTTCGTTCCAAGGTCTACCATAAGTATCGTTTCCTCCACATCTTGCACCGCATGCATATATTAAACCATTTAGTACTGGGTTTGGATAACCACTTCTAGCATAAGCACCTATATTATAAAAGTTATATAGTCCTTGCAAGTTATAACCTTTATATAATTCTGTATAAGTACCAGATACTGCAACATAGCTTTCTTTAGTTGCGCCTTCTTGATTTGAACGAGTTGCTAGATGTACTGGACTTATGTTATGTTGAAATCCTGCATCTATATAAATAAATTTGTAATAATCTGTGTTTAAAAAACTTCCAGAAAATATTTTTGAAATTGTGTCATAGTATCTTTTTGTTATTTCGCTATCTTTATTTAGTGAAGATTCTTTTCCACTTCCATAGTTATATTTTAAACTTTCAAACATGAATACAAATTTTTCTGTTAAGAAGTTTCTTGGGTCTAGGTAAAAAGCAACTACTTCTTTTTTTGCACGGTACCAATTAGCACCATCTAGGCCAATATTGTCTACTCTGTAAAGGTCATTTGCATAATTTATAAGAGCAACATTATCATCTTCTTTTGTTACAACTGTGTCCCAATAGTAATTAGTTTTAACTGGTTTAAATGTCCAGTTTGGATGCATACTGTGAAGTTTATTTAAGTAAGGTGTGTAATCTTCTGGAAAACCTAAACTCATTAAATATTTAGTATATTCATTATCTTCTTTTGTCATTTCTTCTTTTGTTAGTACAAATTTAGAACATACATAACCTGTTACACCATTATCAGTTGTTATTTTATAGAATCCTTCTGCACAGCCAGAACCTGTAACTTTTGAACCAATTATTTTTATGTTTGTACCTGGTAAAAGTGTTGCTAAAAGTGTGCTACTGTAAGACGCTTCTTTTCTTAGTTGTATGTTTACTCCATTTATTCTTGCTTCAAATGAGTCTGTGTTATAGTCTTCTTTTCCTGTACCAGGTGGAGAGCCAATTGATACATATAGACCACATATATAAAGCTCTTCATTGTTATATTTTAATTTATACCAACCACTTGAACAGGCTTTGTCACCAACATTATATAATTCATCACTAACTAGGTCTAATACAGTGTTTTTGGAATCTATTTGTTTAACTCTGTCATAATTTGTACCTGGGCCAGTTCTTAAACCTACATAAGTATCTGTTGTATAGCCCTCAAGGGCATCAAGTTTCCCTAAAAATAAAATGTTTATTAAAATTATAGTTAATGTGCTTAAATACTTCTTCATTAATGCCTCCTTCTAGTTTATCATTTAATATTATAACATTTTTTTTACTTGTTTTGTAGGGGGTATAGTATAAAATTTACATTATTTTATTAAAGATAATATTTCATTATATAGTAAGGTATTTGCAGTTCCTAGAGACATATTTTCTATGCTAAAAGGTTTACCTATTTTAATAATTAGGTCTTTACTTCTAAAAGAGTATGAACCTTTTATACCAAAAGGTACTATTAAAGAGTTAGTTTTTTGCGCTAAAGATACAGCACCAAATTTAAATGGAAGAAGTAATTCGTTTGTTTTGTTTCTTGTTCCTTCTGGGAATATACCTATTGCACCTCCATTATTTAAAACATTTATTGCTTTTAAAGTAGCAGTTGGGTCCTTTTCTTTTCTATTTACTGGTATACAATGTACAATTTTAAAGAACCAACTTGTCTTTTTATTATCAAAGTATTCTTTTTTAGCCATGTAAGTTATTACTCTTTTTGTACTTATTATTATGTTACATTGGTCCATTAAGTGTTTATGGTTACCTGCAATAATAATACTTCCTTCTTTTGGAATGTTTTCTTTACCTATTATTTTTGGATTATAATAAAATTTATATATTGGTGTTAAAATAGTTCTTAAAACTTTATATGCTATGTTCATTTGATTAACTCCTTTTCAATTATTTTCATCAACTTATTATTTTCAAGTTCTAAATTATTTGTTTCTAAATAATATGGACTTAAGAATTTTATTGATACACTTTTTCTAAAGAGTTTATATTTTCCTTTTATTACGAATGGTACTAGTAATGAGTATGTTTTACTTGCTAGAGAGACACTTCCATACTTAAATGGTAATAAAGTGTTATTTGTTTTGTTTATTGTACCTTCTGGAAATATACAAACTAGTTCATTATTATTTAATGCAGTTTCTGCTAAACTAATAGATAGTGGACTTTTTTGTTTTCTGTTAACAGGTATTACTCCTGCATTTAAGAATAACTTTTTTAATACAGGTTTAAATAGTTCTTGTTTTGCTAAAAATCTAATGTTTCTTTTTGTTGAAGATATTACTAATAAAGCATCTAAATTAGAAGTGTGATTTCCTACTAGTAATGCATTTTTAGCTACAATATTCTCCTTATTAATTATTTCTACTTTATAAAATAGTTTCATAAATAATGTGATTATTGGTCTTGCTATAAAGTATAGTGTGTATTTCATATTTATCCCTCTTATTAATTATATAAATATTAAAATATTTTATCAATCATTTTCACTCAAGTTTCACAATTGTAACCATTAAGTTATTTATCCATATAATAGTAATGAAAGGTGGGTATATGAAAAAAGTATATTATTATGTATTAAGTATTTTTATTTTGGCTATTTTAGGGTTTTTAGGTAGTTATTATGGCTTTAAAGATAATAGTAATCTTAAAAAAGTTAGAGTAGCAGAGGTTACTCATAGTGTGTTTTATGCTCCGTTTTATGTGAGTATTCATAATGGGTATTTTAAAGATGAAGGGTTAGACATAGATGTGACTTTAACAAGTGGGGCTGATAAAGTTGCTAGTGCAGTACTTAGTGGAGATGCTAATGTAGGGCTTTCTGGAATGGAGGCTACAATATATGTTTATAATAATAATCAAAAAGATTATTTAGTAAATTTTTCTAGTTTAACTAAGAGAGATGGACAATTTTTGGTTGGAGACTGTAAGTATAAAAATAATTTTAGTGTTAATGATTTAATAGGTAAAAAGGTACTTGCAGGTAGAAGTGGTGGAATGCCTTCAATGGTATTTATGTATGCACTTTATAAGAATAATATTGATAAAGATAAAGTTAATGTAGATACAAGTGTGGATTTTGCTGGTTTAACTGGAGCTTATATAGGTAAAGAAGGAGACTTTGTTAATCTTTTTGAACCTAATGCTCTTATGATAGAAAAAGAAGGTTATGGGTGTGTGATAGATAGTATAGGACTTTTAAGTGGAGAGTTACCTTATACTGTGTTTCATACTAAAAAGAGTTATTTAGATAATAATAAAGATGTTATAAAGAAGTTTACTAATGCTATTAATAGAGGCCTTTCTTTTGTTAAGGAAAATGATGCAAGTAGTATTGCTAATGTTATTAAGGAAGAGTTTTCTAGTACTGATATCAATGATTTAATTAAAGTGGTTGATAGATATAAAAAGGCTGATTCTTGGTGGGATAATAGTAAGATAAGTAAAGATGCTTATAATAATTTATTAGATTTAATGGAGTATAATGGAGTATTAGATAAGGACCCCGGTTATGGTGTTCTTGTGTATGAATGAGATTTTAAAAGTTAATAATTTATTTAAAAGTTATAATAGTTTAAATGGTGAAGTTAAGGCTGTTAATGATGTGTCTTTTAGTATTAAATCTGGTGAGTTTGTTTCAATTATTGGTCCTAGTGGATGTGGGAAAAGTACTATTCTTAATATATTAGCAGGTTTAGATAATGACTATAGTGGAGTTGTTACTTTTAGAAAAGATATTAGAGTTAGTTATATGCTTCAAGAAGATGCTTTGTTTCCTTGGTTAAGTGTGTTTGATAATGCTTGTTTAGGTCTTAAGATAGAGAAAAAACTTACTAAAGAGAATATTAGTTATGTTAAAGAATTGTTAACAAAGTATGGATTAGAGGATTTTATTAATAAGAAAGTTAATGATTTGTCTGGTGGTATGAGACAAAGAGTTGCACTTATTAGAACTATTGCTACTAAACCTAATTTGGTTTTGTTAGATGAACCTTTTAGTGCACTTGATTATCAGACTAGATTAAGAGTAAGTGATGATGTTTATAATATTTTAAAAGAAGAAGGTATTACTGCAATTATGGTAACGCATGATATTGGGGAAGCTGCTTCTATTTCTTCAAAGGTTATTGTTATGAGTAAGAGACCTAGTAAGATTAAGAATGTTTATTTAATGGATTATCAAGATGTTTTAAAGCCATTAGAAAGAAGAAAGAGTCCTTTGTTTAATCTTTATTACGATAAGTTATGGAGGGATATAGATGAAGGAAAGTGATAAACAAAAAGAATTTATAAGGAAATATAAGAGGAATAAGATTAAAGTTGTTTTTATACAAATATTTATATTAATAGGTATATTGTTACTTTGGGAAGTTCTTGCTTATAAAGAAGTTATTAATTCTTTTATTACTAGTTGTCCATCTAAGATAGTTAATAATATTATTAGTTTGTTTGTTAATGATAATTTGTTATATCATATTTGGGTTACTGCTAGTGAAACTTTGATAGCCTTCTTTATTACTTTAGTTGTAAGTTTAATATTTAGTTTATTAATATATAGATTTAAAACATTTGATAAGGTAATTGACCCATATTTAACTATATTAAATAGTTTACCTAAGGTTGCACTTGGTCCAGTTATAATTATATGGGTTGGAGCTAATAAGAAGAGTATTATTTTAATGGCTATTTTAATTAGTGTAATTGCTAGTATTCAATCAATTTCTCATGGTTTTAAGGGGACTAATAAGAATAGAGTTAAGTTACTTAAATCGTTTAAGGCAAGTGAAATAGATATTTTGTTTAATTTAGTTATTCCTAATAATTATGGTATTATTATTAATCAATGTAAAATTAATATTGGACTTTGTTTAATAGGTGTAATTATGGGAGAATTTCTTACTAGTAAGGCTGGTATAGGTTATCTTATTTTATATGGTAGTCAAGTATTTAATTTAACTTTAGTTATGAGTGGTATAATTGTTTTATTGTTTTTATCTATTTTATTATATAAGATTATTTGTGTAATAGAAAAGCATTTAGAATGTGACTAAATGCTTTCTTCTTTTATATCAAAAGATATATCTAGAGTTTCTATGTTATCAATAAATACTAATTTGTAATCTTTTTTATTATTACTTTCTATGTTAGAAGAATCTATTTTGTAATATATTTCATTTCCTTCTTTATGTTTTTCTAAATTATTTATATTTTCTATATTGTTATTAATATTTATTTTAAAGTCTGTAGTATTATTTAATACTTTTAAATATAGTGTATAAGATTTATCTTGTTTTTTTGTGTTATCAATAGTTAGATATATTTGATTATTAATATTTTTTATGTCTAATATTAGGTTACTACTTGTATAAGCTGTTGTTTTGTAATTATTGATACTTAAGTTTTTCCATATTATGTTTGTAACTATTATTATAAGTATTAAAAAGATAATTTCTAGAATATACTCAGTAATTCTTTTGTTAATAGTTTTCATATTTCCCCCTTGTTGGGACAATATTCTACTACAAAAGTAAGTTGTTGTCAATGTTTTTGTACTTTTTTATATACAAAAATAGAAGTAAGTTCACACTTCTATTCACATACTCCATTACCTGTATAGACAACGTAAGGGTTTTCTGGACTTCCGTCTCCTCTGGATATCAGATTACAAGATGACAGAGAAACTGAGGGGCGCACAGCGATCGAGTTGCCCACGTAGTTGAAGTCCAAGCCACCAGGGTGAGCAGAACCACCAACGACCCAAACGCTCAAGTTAGAGCCGTCCCTGTAGTTAGAAGAAAGGGCCCAAAATGCTCCACTTCCATAACTACTTTTTCCATTTACATTAGTGTAATACCATGCATATGGTGCAGTTAATTTTGTATATGCTTGTCCTCCAGCATAGCTTAGTTCATCTATTGTCATTAATCCAACAGGATAATCTAATTTTGCACTTGTATTATTTACGCTGAATGCATCACTCATGTTTGTACAGTTATATGTTGGTTGTTTATTTCTTATTCTTTCATATGGAGCATAATCAAAACGATTTGTTGTTGAGTATGTTTGTCCACTTGCAAGATTTCTATCATTACAATATACAGCATCTTTACTTAGGTACTTTGTATAAGCAGTTAAATTGTTTTTATACCAATTATCTACATATATTTTTATTGTGCTATCATTTGTATTTAGTCTATTATTTTCTAGTGAACCTGTAGTTCCATATTTATATCCTACATACATTGGATCATTATCTGTAGTATTGAATGCACTCGTTCCTATGTAGGCTTTTTCAGTATCTGGGCTAGTACCTGCATATAATAATTTGATACTTCCATCCGCGTTTGTTCTTACTATTCTCCAATATATATCTTTTGTTGATGTACCATTCCATGTTGCTTTTTCTGTT
>ERZ779941.40-NODE-40-length-73638-cov-4.591251_pt1 | contig 73638 bp, 61 predicted proteins | sample MGYA00511952_ERZ779941 | MGnify/ENA primary metagenome ERZ779941 (study PRJEB29588, sample SAMEA2142846) | human gut metagenome | biome: human gut; feature: human-associated habitat; material: faeces | place: Denmark | collected 2008/2010 ...
AATCCTCTAATTAGAAACTATTTATAAACTGTCCAATTTTTGGGGTTCAGTTCATTATAGGTTTTTATTATGTCTTGATGTATAATATAAGAAAGTGGTGATGATTATGTCAAAAATATTATTTACAGATATTCAAATACAAAAATTAAGTAAAAACAAATGAATTAAAAATATTACTAGTAAAGGAATAACTTATACTGATGATTTTAAAATAAAATTAGTTAAAGAATGTGAAGATTATAAAAAATTTCCTAGAAATGTTTTTGAAGAATGTGGAATTCATCCAGAAATAGTTGGTGATACGAGAATATACAGTTGTGCTAAAAGATGGAGAAAACAATATAAAAATACAGAAGAACTAAAAGATACTAGAAAAGAATCATCTGGTAGGCCCTTAAATCTAGTCTAGGACAAATGACAAATAATATAAAAAATATAGATTTACTTTGTTTTCAAGGATTAATTAAAAGAACAACATTTTATTTAAAACCTAAAGAAGATGTAGATAGTGGTTATAATTTAGAAATTTTAATATCAATTAATATATAAATGTCCTCGTTTTGATATTAAAATAAGTAATTTCCTTATACGTATTTAAAAGTAATTGGTTATGAAATTATTAAAGGTATGTTTAGCGACATATCTTTTTTTGTTGTGTAAAAAGAAAGGAGAAATGATATATGGAATTAAATTATGCAATATTTAGAAGTGAACCTATTATGACTATACCTGATTTAGCACAAATAGGATCACATAATAAACGTGAAAAGAAAGCATATCAGTCAAATAAAGATATAAAAATAGAATTAAGTAAGAATAATATAGAACTTGTTCCATTAAATGTTAAGTATGTTAAAGGTTTTGATGAATTAACTAAAGAATATAAAAAGGAACATGAAGAACGAATGAAAACTGAACGAGCTGACAGAAAGAAAAAATATCACGAAATGTTAAATAGTTCAAGAAATTGTGTTGCTGATGAATTGGTTATGACTGCTTCTCATAATTTCTTTAAAGATATGTCTAGAGAGCAAATAAAAGAATGGGCAGATACTTGTATTGAATTTGTTTATAATGATTTAGGTTATAAGAAAGAACAAATATTACATGCAACAGTCCATTTAGATGAAGAAACGCCACATATTCATTGTGTAGTAGTTCCATTAGTTAAGAAATTAGATAATAGGACTAAAACTGAAATATATACTATATCTAAAAAGCAATATATTAAAGATAAATTACAATTATCTAGGTTACAAGATATGTATCACAAGAGACTAACTGAAAAAGGTTATGATTTAGAACGAGGTATTAAAAATAGTGATAATCAGCATATTAAAATAAAGGAATATAAAAAACTTACAAAAAAACTTAATCAAGAATTAAATGTAAGAAATGATAGAATTGATAAAGCAATGGCTGATTTTGAAGAAAAAATGAAAACTACTAAACAAACACTTATTATTGATAAAGATTTTGTTAAAGTTAAAAAAGATACTTTTGATAGTATGAATAATGTTATTAGTGAATCTAAAAAAGTAATGGAATTACAACCTAAACTACAAACAATATTTAATGAAGTTGATAGTTATGCTAATAGTTATAAATCACTTGAAAAAGAAAATCAAAAGTATAAGAAAGAAATTAGTAAATTAGAATATGAAAATCAAAATCTAGAACAAGAAAATAGAAGTTTAATGTATAGATTAAATGAATTATTCCAATTATTAAAGAAGTTTTTAAGGAAACTATTACAACGAGGTAATGACTATACTAAAGATGAAACTGCTGAAGTTGTTAAAGATTGTTATGACAATAGTGAGTTTGATATGGGAGATGTTGTAAGAATATCTAAAGGAACAACTAAACAAGATGAATTATTTGAATATGTTGAAGCACCTGATTATTATAAAGAAAGAGTTAGAGATTATGATGAAGGTGAATATGATAAAGATGATTTTGATATAAGTAGATAAAATTAAAAAACACTCTTGATTTTTTTAATTGTTTGAGTGATAAATAAAAAGACAAGAAAACGAGATTAAACCTAATTTAATCGCTTATATTGAGGTTTTAAGATAAGGTTTAATCTCTTATCTGTTCTTTAAAATAAAGTGCCTTAAATGGTAAATTAGAAAGATGGAAGATTTATGTTATTAGAAAATAATACAGAAAGGGTAATGAATTTAGTTGATATTATAGATGATTTAAATGGCATTAATAAGGTAAGATTACCAATACATATACTTGAAGAAAATTGTTTTTCTACTAAATATGATGAAAGTTTCATTAGATTATTAAAAGAAGTATTGGAAATATTAGATCCAGATTATAAAAAAGTAATAACTAACTTTGCTAAATATAAAAACTTATTGTTTATATCAGCAAAATATATGGAATTATCATTATTAGAAAAGCAAAAGTTTTTAGTAGAATTGTTATTTAATATCTTTCAACATGACTTTAAAGATGAGAAAATAAATACTATAATTAACCAAAAATTAAATGTATATGATTATTATTATTCATTAAATTTTTTATAGTTTTCTCAGCTTTTAATATAAATCAGTTGAATTTGCTTGACACTCTAGTTAATTTATGCTATTATATTAAATAATTTTCTGAAGGGGGAAATATTATGGAAAAAATAACTAAAACTTATGTTGAGAAAATTTACAGAGGTCTATTGTTTAGTGAATCTTCAATAAAAGAAGTGGCAGAAAGAAATCCTATGCAAGTTGAAAATGATGGTAAGATGCAAGGTTTCCGCTTTTACGACAAAGAATATGTTGTAGATGGTGAAAAAACTTATGATGGTGAAAAATCAAATTATTCTAAATGGATTTATTTTGGAAAAAGATATAGTTTAGATGAAATTAAAGCAAAATATGGAAATAATCCAGATTATAGAATTCTAATTAGCAACATTGAAGGTAATGGTTATAATTATGTATGCCATACTCAAGCAGGTTCTTTCTTACCAATGGAAGAAGGAGATATGACTTTTGCTGAATATATTGCAAAACATAGCAAAGAAAAAAATGCTATTAGAATGTTTGAAAACCTAAAAAAACATATTGGGGAAAGAATTTCATATAAAGCTTGGTGGTACGGAGTTGAGCAAAATGAAACTGATACATTAAGAAATGTAAATTATTTTTCAAATATTGAAACAGAACATTCTGGAATACCATTTATAGGCTTGGGTTCTGCAATTTCATCTATAACATTAGAAGAAACTGGCGAAGAACTATATTCTAATCCATATATTGAATATGGCTATGCTAGAATAAGCCCAGAAGATATTGAAGATTCAAAAAGAAAATTCTTTGGTGATGTTATTGTTGATAAACAAAGAGATAGAAGATTAAAAGCTGAAGAAGAAAGAAATAAAGCAATGGAACGTGCAGATTTAGCAGCTAAAAAAGCTAAATACACATTAATGAAAGAAGGATTAACTTTAGTTAAACCTGAAACAGCAGAAGAATGGTTACAATTTGCTGATAATAATAGTAATGATGGTTATTCAGTATTTGTTGTTAAAGCAACTATTTCAATGATGAAGAAATTTGAAGAAGGTATTTCATTTGAAGAAGCTGAACAACAAGTATACAATGAAGAGTTAGGATTAAGTGGATTTATGGCTGGAGCTACTGCAAATGCTCTATCACATTTTGCAAAACAAGGCGAAGAATATAGAAGATATTGGAATAAACAATATGGTATTGAAGATTCAGAAGAAAAAGGAACTGTAAATCCTGCTGTATTAACAACTAAGAAAAAATAGTTATTTATTTAAATTAAACAGATTAATGGATAAAGTTAATCTGTTTTTTAAAACTATAATTTCATTATAGTAACACACTACCAAGTCGGCATTTTGCCAACTAGGATTGTGTGCCAAAGGAGATCCTTTGGGAACCCATTTAAGCACCAATACTACAAACTGTCGTAAAGAGCATTGGTGCCTTTTTTATTTTGTCTTACGACTTCATAAAAAAGAAAAAAGTCTACTACTTTCATTGCTAACGCAATAAAACGTAATATCCTTTTTATAGAAAAAATAACCTAATACCAATAAGAAAATGTAACAAAATAAAAAAGCCAATCCATATAGAAGAATGATGAAAGCAACACAAGAACACACAACGTGCGACAATTTAGTAAATAGAATTTTTAAAACAGGAATACCTTATAATATTTTACTAACAGATATAACATATTTATTTTATGGAAATAATAAAAAATGTTATTTATCTACTATAAAAGATGCAGAGACAAACGAAATCCTTGCTTATTATATAAGTTAAAATATGACATTAGATATATCTTTAGAAACAATAAAAAAACTTCATAGAAAAAGAAAGTTAATGTTATCTGAAAAAGTTATTATTCATTGAGATCAAGGAGTGCATTATACAAGTCCTAAATTTCATAACTTGTTAAAAAAATATAACATTCAACAATCAATGTCTAGAAGAGGTAATTGTTGGGATAATGCACCTCAGGAATCATATTTTGGTCATATGAAAGATGAGTTAAATTTAGATACTTGTTTTACATTTAGAGATGTATGTAACGAAATTAAAGAATATATTGAATATTATAATAATTTTAGATACCAATGGAATTTAAAAAAGATGACTCCTGTTCAATACAGAAATCATCTTTTAGAATCCATTACTTAATTAGACTTTTTTTATTTAGTCCTTGACAAAGGGTTCATTTTATTTTTGCATATATGTTTTAATTTACAATTTAAGCACTCTGGATTTTTAGCTTTGCAATAGTACCTTCCAAACAAAACTAATTGGTGGTGTAATCTTGCAAGTTTTTCTTTTGGAAAAAATTTGTTTAAATCTTCTTCTATTTTTAAAACATCAGAAGAATTACTAATTCCTAAACGATTACTAACTCTTTTAACATGTGTATCAACTGCTATACAAGGTTCATTATATAAATTACTTAAAACAACATTAGCTGTTTTTCTACCAACACCTGGTAAACTTTCTAAAAATTCTCGTTCATTTGGAACATAACCAATTTTTTCTAATGTCTTTGCAATGTTTATAACATTATACGCTTTTTTAGTTATTCCTAATGGTTTAACTATACTTATAATGTCATTTATATCTGCTTCGCTTAAAAGTTTTAGATTAGGATATTTTTTAAACAAAATTCTTGTTACTTCGTTAACTCTTTTATCAGTTGTTTGTGCGGATAACATAACAGCTATTAACAATTCATAATCTTTGTTATATTCTAATTCGCATTTAGCGTTTGGTATTAATTCATTCAAATAATCAATTATCTCATTCATTTAACCAATCATAATCCATTATTTTTTTAGTTTGCTTTTTAATAGTATGATTTTTTCTTTCCAAAGCAAGAGTTTGTTCATTTTTAATACCTTTTTTTTGCCACTCATGTAAAATTTTATCTATATATCTTAAATTACTTACGCCGTTAAATGTCGCTTCCCGAACTGCTAGTAAAATCAACTGTTCTTCAAAATCTTGTAACCAAACCTTAATTATTTCGTATTCCATTGGCGATAAAGTTCTTCCAAATTCTTTTTCGATTACACTATATACATCAGAAGTATTTTCTTTTTCATCATTTATTATTATAAATCCTATTTTTTGATATAACGGTTCTAAGTTAATTATTTCATCTTTTACTTTATTGTTAACTATTTCAATTTTAATTAATCCTTTATCAGTTAGGCTACCTATTACTTCCATAAACTCTTTTAAATCAAAATTTATTTCTTTTGAAATTAATTTCGGGTTAAAACTACCATTATAATTTATTAAATATATTAAAACAACAAATTCTTTATCTGTTATATTTAAACTTCTATATTTATTCATTAATATAGATGGTATAATTAATGGTTTATCTTTTAATAAGTTAATTACTTTATTAATCATTTTATCCTCCCTTCATTACTAAACATTGTAATATTTGAAGCACCGAATAAGTCAAGTATATATTTTGTCATATCGTCATATGATAAACATTTATAAGATTGATTATCTAAATCTGCTTGAGGTTTTAAAGTTGAAACAAATAAAGCAATCTCTTCATTCAAAACACAAACATCTATTTCTTGATGATTAAACATTTGATTCAGTTTAGTAAAATAAGTTTTATATAAAAATTCATTGATATCTTTCATAATTTGTAAAGCTACTTTTCTTTTACCTCGAATTTCCTCACGGCGTCTTCTTAATAAAAAATCCATATTAGATATAAAAGTAATTATTTCTTCTTCACTAGTATATTTTTTTAATTCTAAAATCAATCCTTTTAAATCGGAACTTAAATATAATTGTTCCATCTTTTCTCTTCCAACTATTTTTTCTAATTGAGATACTATACTAACTTCGTATTCATATGCTCCAAAAATTTCGATTTTATCACCAAAATAGCGTTCGGTAAGTAGTTGTGTATATCCTTCATTAATTCCTACACCATTGGCTTTAAATCCTAATTTTGATTGTTTAAATCCAGCATAACAAATATCATCATCAAGATATGCACTAGCCATATGAAATAATTCGTGATATATTGTCTCAGTACTACCTTCACAAATTTTAATTGTATTTTTACGTGGACTATAAATTCCTTCAACTCCACTTCCAAGAGTTCCTTGATTATCATCACTTATTTTAATTACATTTAAATTGTTTATATTATTATAAAAATTTATAAGCACTTTTTGATTAAAGTTGGCCATTATAACATCAACAAATTCTAAAATACAAGCCCCATATTCTTTTGATAAAAGTTCATTTAAATCAACACTAAAATATTTTTGTTCCAAACTCGGTGTTATATAAACATGTAATTGACTTTGAACCATTGGTTGTTTATTTAAGTTATAGCCTTTTATAGTTCTTAGATTACTATAAATTGGAATAAATCCATTTGATACAAAAGGAAAGTTTTTAAGTCTTTCTAAAACATTTTCAATAGTTACACTACCTTTCATACAACACCACCACTTGAAATATTTTTTAAAATTTTTTCTATTTGAAACCATTCTTCATCAGTTTCAATATTAACTAATTTGTTATTTTCATAAATCGAAGCATATACATTTAGATTACCATTTAAATCAACTGTATTATCAGTATAAATTATATATTCCTTATTGGTTTTAATCCATTTAAATATATTTAGTATTTCATAATTTATTTTTGTTCCATCACTATTAATAATGGTTAAAATTTTTTTATTCATACAACCAATTCCTTCTCTAAAGTATTTTATCATTTTAAAAAAATAAATACAATAATTTATCGTATTTATTTTAATATATTTTATTATCATATTCAAGAAATAACTTTAAACATTCATCATGTTTTATTTGTTCAATATCTAATAAAGTTAAGTCTTTTTTATTGATAAAGTCATATATTTTTTGGTCTCTAAATCCTATTTTTTCAGCATCCTTTAAATCAGTTCCATAATATACTTCTTTTATATTAGCCCAAATTATAGCTGATAAGCACATAGGGCAAGGATAACCTGTTGCATATATTTTATAACCAGTTAAATCGTGTGTATTTAATTTTTTGCAAGCTTTTCTAATAGCGTTAATTTCAGCATGGGCAGTTGGGTCATTATCTTTTAAAACAGTATTAGAAGCTACTGCTATAACATTATTGTTACTATCAACTATTACTGCTCCAAATGGTCCTCCAAAACCTTCATTCATAGTTTTTCTTGCTTCCTCTATTCCTAATTCCATTATATCCATAAAACTCACCTATAATTAATATATCACTTTAAATTGCTTTAATCAATTGTTTTGTTTAATTTCTAATTCACAAAATATTTTATATTTTAAAATAAACTTAATTAAAACCATTGAATTTCAATGGTTAATATCGATATGGTGACCTGTATGGGGTTCGAACCCATAAATGTAGCCTTGAGAGGGCTATGTGTTAACCATTTCACCAACAGGCCAAATTTGGCTGCCCCAATTAGATTCGAACTAATGCTCACGGAGTCAGAGTCCGTTGCCTTACCGCTTGGCCATGGGGCAATACCAAAATTATATTACAATTCACAAAATTAATCAATAGATTTCATGCAAGCTTCATCTAATTCTTGTAACATATTATCAACTTCAGAAAAATTTTTAGGTCTAGCACCAGAAGCTAGTGCATGCCCACCACCATTATAATGGCTAGCAATTTCATTTATTACTATTTTTCTAGACCTGATTGAACATTTAACACAATCATTTCCTAAATCAATTGAACAAGTTACAACTACTTTTACTTCATCTATATTTGTTAAATAGTTAATTAAATTACCTGCCGATGATGAATCTACATTATATTTTTTTAGTGTATCAACATCAACTTTAATATAACCTAACCCATTAGGAGTAACTACTAAATTATCAAGTAAATATCCTAAATAACGATATTCTCTTAACGGTCTTAAATAAAGCGGTAAGTAAAGTTTAGTAAAATCAATATTAGTTTCTTTTATTAATTTAGACACTAAATCAAATGTTTTAGTTGTCGTATAATCGTGTAAAAACCTTTCAGTATCACTAACAACACCTATGTATAACTTTTCAGCAATACTTTTGTTTAATTTTAATTTAGTATTAAAAATTAATTCTATTATCATTTGACTAGCACTACTAGCAGTATCATCAATTAATTCAAGCATACCAAATTTTTCTACAAATGGATGATGGTCAATTTTAATAACCGATTTAAAACCGCTAGGGCTAATTCCATCTATTCGTCTTTTATCGGGTGTATCCGTTACTATTAGTAATTCTTTATTTAATTCTTCCGGCAATTTATCTAGAGTTCCTAAATAACTAAACCTATTAGCAGGTGCTCCTATGACAAACACATTTTTATCCGGAAATGTTAATTTTATACTTTCCTTTAATGCTATTGAAGATGCTAAGGCATCCGGATCTGCACCAACATGCCTTGCAATTACAATATTATCATATTTTTTTATTTCTTTATATACTTTTTTATAAGGCATGTTATCTTTCCCTCTATTTACTATATTTATAAGTATCTCTTGCTATCATTACCTCTTCATCTGTTGGTACGATATAACAAGGTATTTTTGAACCTTCTTTAGTAATTAATCTAAATTCACCACGAACATCATTAGCATCACTATCTAAAACTACACCAAGAGGTTCAAGTCCTTCTAATATTTGTGCTCTTGTCATAATAGAATTTTCACCAATTCCACCTGAGAATGTTATAGCGTCAACATGTTTTAATTCAAGATAGAATTTTGCAATATAAGAAACAACTCTATTAACAAATAGTTTTTGGGCTAAGATACATCTTTCATTTCCTTCTTTTATTCCATCTTCGATATCTCTTGAGTCACTACTAACTCCACTAACACCTAAGAAACCACTTTTTTTATTTAAATTATCAAGTACTTCTTCAAATGTCATTCCACTTTGTTTCATAATATATGGAATAATATATGGGTCAATATCTCCAGAACGAGTTCCCATCATTAATCCTGAATTTGTTGAAAAACCTAAAGTTGTATCAAAACAAACTCCATCTTTTATACAAGCAGCTGTACTTCCATTTCCTAAATGACAATTAATCATGTTTATATTTTCTTTGTTTAATTCTTTTTTCATGTAGTCTACTACATAATTATGACTAATTCCATGGAATCCATAATGTCTTAAACCATATTTTGTATACCATTCGTAAGGAGCAGTAAACATATATGATTCTTCTGGCATACTTTCTGGGAATGCTGTATCAAATACTGCTACTTGTTTTGCATTTGGAATATCTTTTTCAAATGCTTTTATTCCCATTAAATTAGCTGGATTATGAAGTGGCGCTAGGGGGATTAATTCTTCAATTGTATTCATAACATCATCATCAATCAAAACACTCTTTGAATATTTTTCTCCACCATGAACTACTCTATGTCCAACACCTTTAATTTCATCTAAACTTTCAACAATATCATAATTAAATAATTCTTTAATTAAAATATCAACAGCTTTAGAATGTTCTAAAATAGGTGTCTCTTTTTTTATTTTTTCTCCGTTTAGTTTTAGTGTATAAAAACTATTTTCACTACCAATTCGTTCAAATACACCAGAAATTAATACTTTTTCCTCTGGCATTTCATACATTTGAAATTTTAACGATGAACTGCCACAATTAATTGATAAAATTTTCATTTTTCCTCCTATAAATCATACTCGAAAACACTACAATTTTTTATAGTTATTTCTCCTAGTAACCCATCCCTTGGAATTCCATTAAAATAATAATACATTACTCTAATAACACCACTATGAGTTACAATAATTATATTTTTATCTTTGTATTCTTTTTTTAAATCTTCTATTAATTTTGCTACTCGATTGTATAAAACTACCACATTTTCGGCTTTTTCATATTTTATATTTTTATAATAGTTCCAGTAATCATCAAAATTAACTTCATTTTTTTTAAGACCAGTAAATTCTCCGTGGTCTCTTCCTAATAATCTCTTATCATAGATTACTTTTATTTTACCATCACTTATAATATTTGCTGTTTCAACGCATCTTTTTAAAGGAGAAGAAACGATTAAATCAATCGTTTTCTCTTTAAATATATTGCTTACAGCCTGTGCCTGTTTTATACCTTCTAAGGTTAACTCGCTATCTATTCTTCCCTGTAATCTATCACTTGCATTTTCAAAAGTTTCGCCATGTCTAACAACATATAATTTCATATTATTTCTCCAAATTACGCATATTTTCTAAATTACAGAATGGGTTATCAGAATCATATCCTGTTTCACCTTTTAAAAATATATTCATCAAGAAACTTAAAATAATAGGTAATAATAACAATACTGCTGCTGCTATAATTCTTTTTAAGAATCGTTGACCTGCTTGTTTTAATTCTTTATCAGCATCACCTGATACAATTACCTTAGCAAAATCAATCATTCCTAAAGCAATTGCAAGTATAGGCCCCGCAACTTTAATAATATTTAATGCGGTTTGTAACATATTATAAACATCTTGACTTATCAAACTACAATTACCATCAAAACGATTTACTTTACCATTATCAACTAACCATTGATAAAAATAATCATAACTTATACATTCTTCTAATCTGTTGTTTAAATCAGTAGTTGCCATTTTGGCTATTGAAGTATTATATCTATTGTATAAATCATTACAATATATAGCTACATCTTTAACTTTTTGAGTAAACTCATAATCAAATGTATCCATACAATCACTTTTAGTACAACTATATTTTCCAGTCATACCCCAATCTTTAATTGCCTTTTGTGCTCCGCTAAAATAAACCATACCATATGTATATTTACCACTCGTAGGACCGGTTTGTAATTTATCGGCATCAACTTCAATTAAATATGGGTATAAAATGTTCATCAATTCTTTGAATCTAACCCCTGTATAAATATCACCAGTTGCTTTATAATCTTCACTAGTTAATCCCTCTTGTACATATTTATATTTTGTTCCACTTTTATCTAACGAAACACATTTGCCACTACCACATTTAGCTAACCATACATTTTCAGGACAACTTCCAGCTTTCATTTTATTAGAAATCTCTGAATCAGTAACTGTATAAGTATTTCCGTAATTTCCATTAGCAGAAATATTACCATTAGTTGATAAATTGATTTTCAAACTTGTCGGATCTGAACCAATCCCTTTTCTTGTATATTCACATGACAACTTATTTTTATAATCATCGCTTATATTTTCTGTTGATTTAGGATAAACAAACGAAGATAACAATTTCGAATTGCTAGTTGATTTTCCATCAATAAAAGTTGGCGTTACTGCTACTACTTCTGTTTGTCCACCACCAAGAATACCAGAATTTCGTTTTTTTTCTTGTGCATATACATGTGTAAAACAAGTTGGCTCTCCTTTTTCATTTTGCATTCCTGATATGGTAAGTAAGCTTTGTACATCTGTTCCAACTCCACTATAGGCATATGGTAAATTACCTATATATCCTACCGTTGCAAATGCGTAAGAACAATAAAGCATTGGTGTATTATTTAAAACATACAAATTCCCTTTTCCTACTGCATTTGTTATATCCATTCCTAAATTGTTTTTATTATCACCCTCATAATAAATATTTAATTTATTAGAACTAGAATCATAAATAACAAATTGTGGACATTTATTCTTTTTGTAAGGACTAGAACCATCTACAGTTGGATTTATTGTTTTACCAGATAGTGTATATGTTTCACTACCTGAATTATAGTTATATTTAAATTTAGCACTACCTGTTTTAGGATCAACAAGTGAACAAGACAAACTTTTTCCAGATGCGTTTGAACTAAGCACAAATGTATTCTCAATAGTCATAACATCATTGCCAATATTTTTTAAACTAACTGATTTCAAGTTAGATGTATCAGTAAATATAAATTTATAATTATAATGTGACTTAATATCTAATTTTTTATCTCCTTGATAAATAGGAGTCTTAAAACGATAAGCATATTTAGGACATTTATTATTTTTTTTAACATAATCAAATACATTATAATTTGTTAAATTATATTCATATTCTCCGCCTTTTCCCTTGGCATTACTATAGTCAACATAGACGTCATTATTACCAATTCTAGCTACAATCGTTGCATTAGTTCCTTCAATTTCATAGGTACAATAACGGTCATCTGCTCTTACAACATTTGTACTTAAAAATGTTAAAACAAAGAAGAATAAACCATAAAATATTTTTTTCATTAAACCACCCTAATTCTTGTTTTTCATATGTGGGAATAAAATGACTTCACGAATTGTTTCACTATTAGTAATCATCATAACTAATCTATCAATTCCCATTCCCATACCACCTGCAGGTGGCATACCATATTCTAATGCTTCTACATAATCTATATCCATATCATTAGCTTCTTCATTTCCTAATTCTTTTTCTTTTAATTGATTTTCAAATCTTTCATATTGGTCTATTGGATCATTTAATTCAGTAAATGCGTTAGCATATTCACTACCACAAATGAATAATTCAAATCTTTGAGTAAATCTTGGATCATTAGGATCTTTTTTAGCAAGTGGACTTATTTCAATTGGATGACCAAATACAAATGTTGGTTCAACAATAGTATCTTCAACATATTTTTCATAGAAAGCATTAACAATGTGACCATATGCAAAGTGTTCTTCTAATTCAATACCATGTTCTAAAGCTAGTTTTTTAGCATCTTCTAAACTCATATGTTCAAAGAAATCAATTCCTGTTTTTTCTTTGATTAAATCAACCATATGGGCTCTTTTAAACTTAGGTTTTAAACTTATGTCATGTCCTTTCCATTTGATATCATAAGTTCCAAGTACATCCATAGCAACTCTACCAATGATATTTTCAGTTAAATCCATCATTCCTTCTAGGTCACTGTAAGCTTTATATACTTCGATTGTTGTAAACTCTGGATTATGATTTCTATCCATTCCTTCATTTCTAAACAATCTTCCTATTTCATATACTGCATCCATCCCACCAACTAATAATCTTTTTAAAGGTAATTCTGTTGCAATACGAAGACAAAAATCCATATCTAATGCATTATGGTGTGTTTTAAATGGACGAGCTGCTGCTCCACCTAAAGTTGCTTGTAAAACTGGTGTTTCAACTTCAGTATAACCTAGGCTATCTAAATAATGTTGAATTGAGCGAATAATTTTAGGTCTCATAAATGCTACTCTTCTAGCATCTTCATTAACGATTAAATCAACATATCTTCTTCTAAATCTTTCTTCAACATCACTTAAGCCATGGAATTTATCTGGTAGAGGTCTTAGTGCTTTAACTAAATGAATATATTTATTTGCTTTAACTGATAATTCTCCCATATTAGTACGCATTACAGTACCTTCAATACCTACTATATCACCTAAATCAGCTTTATCAAATAATTCATAAGCTTCTTCGCCTACATTATCTAATTTAACATAAACTTGAATTTGACCATATTTATCTTGAATATGCATAAATCCTGCTTTTCCTTTTTCACGTTTAGTCATAATTCTTCCAGCAATTTTAACAGGAATATCAACTTCATGTAGTTCTTCTTTAGTCATATTTTCATATTTTTCTTTTATTTCTTTTGAATTAGAAGTTACATCAAAACGATGCCCAAAAGGATCAATTCCCTTATTTTGTAACTCTTGCATTTTTTCTCTTCTAACTAATTCTTGTTCACTAAATTCTCTCATTATTATCTCTCCTTAACCACAGTTTTAGTTAAAATATCGTGTAATCCCAAGTTGTCTTTCTTATATAATACCATAAAACCGCTTATAATTACTACTATTATTTGCATTATTCCTAAAATATTTTCAATTGTAAAATATAATAGACTATTTACAAATGGTAATAAAATCAACAAAATTAACAAATATAGATTTCCATTTATTATGAAACTTCTGATTAATAAATCAGTTATTTTTAATTTACCATCTTGTTTATCTACTTTTATTTTAAACAACATCTTTCCTATTGTTGAACCTTTGTTGATATAAGGAATTAAAACAAAATAAATTGTCATTATAACCATTTGAATTATATTAATAACTACATTATTCTTAGCAATATAATAATTGATGTTTATATAACCATACAAAAATTCACTATAACCGATTTCATTATTTATAAACTTTTCACTTAAAGTTGTTAATTCTACTTGATAAGGATTAACAAATAATAAACTTATAGTTTTAAATATTAATAATAAAATTATTATATCAATCATTAAGGCTAAAAATCTTTTTTTCTTCATCTAATAACTCCTTAAATTCTAAGACTGTTTTTACTTCCATAATTTGTTTTTTTAAATTACTATTTATTCCTTTTAAATACCATAAAACATGGCTTCTCATTTGTAATAAAGTTATTCTTTCACTATTGTTTTCTAATAAATAATCTATATGTTTAGAAATCATATTTAATCTATCTAGATATGTTATCTTAGATGGTTCAATATTATAATCTAAATAATCAATTGTTTGTTTAATTAACCAAGGATTTCCTAAAACTGCTCTTCCTATCATAACCATGTCACAATTAGTTTCTAATAACATCCTCTTAGCATCATAACACGATTTTATATCACCATTACCGATTACTGGTATTGTAACATTTTCTTTTACTTGTCTTATAATATCCCAATTAGCTTTCCCACTATATCCTTGAGCTCTAGTTCTTGGATGAACTGTAATTGCACTAGCTCCTGCTTTCTCACAAATTTTAGCTATTTCAACAGCATTTATACTTTTTTCATCCCAACCACTTCTAATTTTAACAGTTACAGGAATTGGTACACTTTCAACTACTGCTTTTACTATTTCAAACACTTTTTCAGGACTTTTTAGTAAAGCACTACCCGCTTGAGCTTTAACTGATACTTTTAAAACAGGACATCCCATGTTTATATCAATTATATCTGGTTTCATATTTTCATATATATATTTAGCTGCATAGACAAATGTTTCTTTGTCACTTCCAAATATTTGTTGACTAATAGGTCTTTCTTCATCTTTCATATAAAGCATATCAATTGTTTTTTTGCTTCCATAGTATATTGCTTTATCACTTACCATTTCACTTACTATTAACCCACAGCCCATTTCTTTTATAATTCTTCTAAATGCACTATTACAAATACCAGCCATAGGAGCTAAAACAACTTTGTTTTTTATTTCTACATTTCCTATTTTCATTTTATTATCCATCCATTAGGAAGTGAGCGTTCACCAGAACTTGAATAAGCTACAGGATCATTTACAACTTCACCATTTATATACAAAACTGAAGAAGCTCCGCCATCTAAGTTAGATGCATTATAAGCATTATATCTTTCAAAAATATTAACTAAATCTTGCATAGTAGCGCCTCCACGGAAACCATATTTACTTCCATTTCCTTCAACTGTCAAAAGTAAAACTATGCCATCTTTTCTTTGTCCTATAGCAGTTCTTGGATGAGTTCCATAACCCCCATTACCAACTAAATTAGCTTTTTTTCCATTCATTATTAAATATGGTCCAAAACAAACAGCATCTCTTATTCCTTTTTCAATAGCTTCTTGGGCAGTCATTCTTCCTAAAATTAACACATTATTATTATTAAATCCTATTATATTTTCTGGCTTTCCACCATTATTTTCGATTATTTCTCCATCTTTTATAAATATATCAGCCGCTTTAGCACCATTTCCCATACCGCCTACATCAGTAAAACCACCACCATTAATCGCTACAATCGCACCATTTTTATTTGCCATTTTTGATAAATATTCACCATTAGTTCCATAAAAACTGCTTTTCATTGTTTTTATTCTTGAAGCATCATATATTACCGTTAAATAAACATGATAATTTTTTTCATCAAACTCAATTAATTTATATAATTGTCCTTCTTCATGGTTTAATATTTGTTCCTCATATTCATTTTCATATACTTTTTCATTGCTTGGTTTGAAGGTAATATCAGCTGGTTTTGTTTCTTCTTTGAAATCTTCAGTATAATTTTTTTTAAGAACCTCTTCAATCTGTTTTTCTGAATATAGTACTCTTGCTAGATATTGATGAGATTTAGTACTCATCGCTGTAGTTATAAACATATCTTTAAATTTTTTATTAGGTCCATAAGCTAATAAAAGACAAAAAATAGCCATAACATCTAAAATAATTAATACAATTGTCTTTTTCTTCATAAAACTCACCTCACTACATAAAAATAAATAAATCTTGTTACATAAAATACAAACATACTTAAAATAAAGATTGTACTTAATATTGTAAACACTTTCTCTTTTTTGTTTTTTATTAATACTTTACCAGTCATTTCCTTTGGTATTTTTAAATTTAACAATTTCAAGATTGTTGGCGCGATGTCGGATAATTTACCATCTTTCAATTTAACTTTAGCTGTTACAATAAAATTAACTAAATTAGTTGTATGACTAGTTAAAATATTTCCATCCTTATCGAGCATTTCTTCACAATTTCCATGATCGGCAGTTATAATCATTGTTCCTTTATAGTTTTCATATATTTTCCCAACGCATTCATCAACAACCTCAACTGCTTTTATAGCGGCTTCTAAATTACCAGTATGACCAACCATATCACCATTAGCAAAATTAAGGACTATAAAATCATAATCATTCATTATTGGAAGTAATCTGTTAGTTATTTCATATGCACTCATTTCTGGTTTTAAATCATATGTCGCAACTTTTGGTGATGGGATTAAAATTCGTTTACAATTGTCTAGTTCTAATTCCACCCCACCATCAAAGAAATAAGTTACATGTGCATATTTCTCAGTTTCAGCTATTCTTAGTTGTTTTAATCCTTTTTTACTAATATATTCTCCTAAAGTGTTTTCTACTTTCTCTTTTTTGAACATAGTAGTACATATTACTTCATCACTAACACTTGCCATTGTAAGTAACTTTATGTCTTTTTTCACTCTTTCAAAACCATTAAAATCATCATTAGTTAAAGCACTACCTAGTTCTCTTAATCTATCTGGTCTAAAATTAAAGAATATTATACCATCATGGTTACTTACACATCCTTCCTTGTCAATTATTCCAGGACATATAAATTCATCGGTTATTCCTTTTTCATAATTTCTTTTGATTGCAACTTCTAAATTTGGGTAAATATCATTACTAGCTCCTGTTATTACATCATAAGCTCTTTTAACTCGAGTATATCTATTATCTCTATCCATTGCATAATATCTACCAGAGATTGTCGCAATTTTTCCTTTTTTTAAATCTAATTTATTTATATACTCTAAACTACTATGTGGCAGTGTGTCTCTTCCATCCGTAAATATATGAAGATAAAATGGTATATTATTCTTATCTAAAATATCTATTAATGTTTGTAGATGTAGTAAACTAGAGTGAACCCCACCATCACTAACTAATCCCATCAAATGTATTCTTGTGTTGTTTTTTCTTACATAATCAAGCATCTCTTTTAATTCTGGATTGTTTTCAAATGTATGAGTTTTAATCGAATTATTAATCAATTCCATTCCTTGAAGTATAACTCTTCCAGCTCCGATATTGGTATGTCCTACTTCACTATTACCCATAATACCTTTTGGCAATCCTACTTCACATCCACTTGCTACTAATTTGCTATGTGGATATTTATTTATTATTTTATCTAAATTCGGAGTTTTAGCCAACATATAAGCATTGCCTTTTGAACTTTGGTTAATTCCTACACCATCTAAAATACACAATAATAGTTTTTTCATATAATCACCAACACTATTATACATTATTTTACACTTTTTTAAAAGAAAAAATATCAACAATATAAGAAAAAACGCAAATAAAAAGAGCTTTTAGCTCTTAAAATTTCCATATATCTTCTTCTGAATCAACTGTATTATTCATATCATCAGATTGTACGAAATTATTATCAGTTTCATTAGAAGTAGACTCTGAAGTATCCCCTAGTGGTTTAAACAAATCGTTGCTGTAAGATACTTGTTCATCGCTTTGTAATGGTTGATATAAATCTTCATGATTTACTTGTTCGTCGTTTTGTAATGGTTGGTATAAATCTTCATGATTTACTTGTTCATCACTTTGTAAAGGCTTATATAAATCTTCATGATTTACTTGTTCATCACTTTGTAAAGGCTTATATAAATCATTATTATCAATTGCTATACTTTCATGTGTTGTTTCTGTAGGTAAAACTTGAAATAAATCTTCTGTTATTAAGTTGTCATTTTCTTCATTAACTACATCGTCAACTAAAGCATCATCTGGAATTCTTATTGGTACTTCTTCTTTAATTACTTCTTCAACTTTTCCTTTTTTTGAAGTTTCTTTTTTAGAATCTTTATTTTTTTCTTTAGGTTCTTTTAATCTTTTTTGAAATTCTTTTCTTCCAAAATCAGTTCTATCAGCAAAAAAACCGATAATAGCCATTAAAAGTACTACTCCTCCAACAATAAACCAAATATAGTTATCAACTATAAACTGCATAAGTTCCCTCCTTATTCTCTAATAATATATTAGCATTAATTTAATTTTTTTTCAATACTATATTTACAATTCTAAATAATTTTCTCCTTTAATCAGTTCTACTTTAGATAAATCGTTATATTTTTGTTGCCTTAAAGCTTCATATAGAACTATTGCAACACAATTTGATAAGTTAAGTGCTCTTATATTTCCGTTAGTTGGTATTCTTACACATCTATTTAAATTTTTACTTAATATTTTTTTAGGAATACCAGTACTTTCTTTTCCAAATATAAGATATATATTATCAAGTTTCATATTAAACTCATCTGGAGAATGTTTTCCATATCTTGTAATAAAGAAAAATTCTCCTTTGTTTTTAGATATGAAATCATCCCAATTTTTATAAACAAAATATTCACATTTGTCTATATAATTAACGCCACTTCTTTTTATATATTTAGTATCAAGTTTAAATCCTAATGGTTCGATTAAATGTAGTCTTGCTCCCATTCCTACACATGTACGCATGATATTGCCAGTATTTTGAGGAATTTCTGGTTCATATAATACTATATTAATCATTAAAAATCGTTATTTAATGCCTCTACATCATTTATTGTTACAATTGGCAAAACTATATTTTCATCTTTACATAAATCTTTAAATTGTTCTCTAAATAAATTTAATTCTTTTACGATACTATCAGGATATATTTTTTTACTATTTCTTATGGCATTATATACATCAAGTATATCAACTTGTGTTTTATTACTAAAAAGAGCATGAGAGAAAGCTTGTGTTAATATAGATAATGATACATCAGGATACATTGCCGCAACACCATAAACTCTTTTAAATTCACTCGTCGCACTTACAATTGCTTTTAATAATAATTCAGTAACATAATCATTATACTTAAATTTAATTCCTGTTTGTTTTTCTATTTTAGGTAAACTTCCTTTTAATATTTTTACGGTTGTAGTTTCATCTGGTTCTAGAACATCAATTTTTTCAAATCTTCTTAAAAAAGCTCTATCTTTTAAAATATAGGTTTCATATTCAATCGTAGTAGTTGCTCCTATAACTTTGATATCTCCTCTATCTAGACCTGCTTTTAAAATATTAGCTAAATCCATAGGACCAGCATCATTTGCACCAATTAGCGTATGAATTTCGTCAATAAAAAGAATCGTTTTTTCAGTATTTTTTAATTCTTTTACTAATTGAGTTGCAACTAATACTTCTTGGCCATCTAAAACGATTTTCCCTAACAATGCTGTCGATGGTATACTTACAATCCTATACCCCTTCAAAGCATTAGGTACTAAATTTTTTTGAATTAAATATGCTATTCCTTCTACTATAGCAGTTTTACCAATACCAGGTTTACCAACTAATAAAGCAGATTTTTCTGGCGTTAGTAAAATAATTATAGCTTTTTTGATTTCATTTTCTCTTGCTATAGCAGGGTTTGTAACATAATTTTTTTTCGTTAAATCAGTACCAAAATTATCAAGTACACTATACATATTATTTCTCCTTAATCATATTATATTTAATTAACGCATTTTTTACAGTTTCATAATCAGCAGCGCCAACTATTCTGTCATATGTCGTTTTCTCTTTTCCATCTTCAATAAAAATAGTGGTTGGTGTATATTGATAATAAAATTGACTTCTAAGTTTATTTCCATCTTCTTCATTTAAGTCAGCTATTTCAATAAAATAAATTGAAACATCGTAATCTTTCATGATTTCTTCCATTGTTCCTTTATATGCAGTACACGCACTACAATCTCTTGAACCAATCACAAATACAAATGATTCATTATTATTAAGTTTTGTTGTTAATTCTTCATAACTAATATTTTTATATCCTACATACTTACAACCGGTTAGTGCAACAATCATAATTGTCGTTAATAATATTAATACTTTTTTCATAAATATCACCTATATAATTATATAACATTTTTTAACAAAAAAAAAGAGTTTAACCTCTTTTTACAATTAATTGGTCCTCTAAAAGATAAATTGTGTCATTTTGTTCAATTAGTTCTTGCCAAGTCATACCCAAACTATCTGCTACACTTTTAATAGTGTCGTTTTCTTTTGTTATATATACACTAACACCTTCTCTTGGAATCAACAATTCTTGATTAGGATATATATAATCATCTTTATTTAAACCATTAATTTTTAATAAATCTAAATAATTAACATTATAACGTTTAGCTATTTCATAAACATTATCGCCTTGTTTTATAACATAAACGTTAAATAAGCCACTATCTCTTTGTGGAACTACAATAAATTCTCCTACTCTAAAAGTAGTTTGACTATTCATATTCCTTAAATCAACAGGGCTTATATTAAATTTTTCAGATATACTATCAATAGTATCTCCAGGCATTATTTGATATACACTATACATGGTCTCACCTCAGTATAGTATATGGTTTTATAAATTTTTGGTTAATCTAATTTTTTAAATAAATTTAACACTAAACCAATTCCTACTAGAACTGCAAACATTCCAAAGTATACTCCAACATAAGGGATATTTGTTAAAATTGTCATTAAACTTATTCCAATTAAACCGATTAATAAATAGTTTTCTTCTTTTTTTATTAATTTAGTCCAGATAATATAACCTACTAAATAACCGGTAAATATAATTGATAATAAAGCAGTAATTGTATAAAATGCTAGCAGTAATAAAGCTAAATATACTCCTATTGTAACACTAAATAGAAGAACTGATAAAATCAATATCATAAGAGCACTTAATATTCCATAACCGGCATAAGTAACAAATTTAAATATATCTATTTCTTTGTTTTGTTTGTTAATTCTTTCAAATAATTTTGGTACGATTAAGGCAAGTGCTGCAAATAAAACTAAACTGTTAGCATAATTGATTAAAAAACTACCTATTTTTTGCATTGGCGTTAGTTCTAAAGATGTAGATTTAGTTAATGTTTTATTTACTATTTTAGAATCATCTAACATAGTTACATTAGCATTTTCATTATAAGTTAATTGATTAATCGCAACACTTTCTTTTATTTCAATTTTAGAAGCTTCAATATTAATACTTTCTATATTAACATTTTCTAATACAACTTCATTGGCTTTAACTGTGATATTTCTACTTAAGTTACCACTTAATATAACTTTATTAGCAAATATAAATCCATCTCTGTTACCTTTAAAATTGTTTTTAAAAGTTACAGTTTCTCCTGCTACTAAAAATTCTTTTAAAACTTCACCTTCCAAGTTTACTTCACTACCAGCAATAATAGCAAACTCACTTTTTGAAGTAAAATTAATTTTACTTCCAAGTAATACTCCGATTCCATCAATATTTTTATTTACATCGATTGAATCACCTGCAATAACAGCGCTACCATTAACATCATCATCTAATTTTTCTCTAATAACTGTTTCATCAATAGAAGATGCTTTAACCATAAATGGTATTAATAATAACAAAATAAACAATATCTTCTTTTTCATTTTATCTCCTCTATTCTAGTTTATTCTATCTACAATATAATTATATATTTTATTTATTTTAATGTCAAATAAATTGTGATTTACTTTGTATATATATTTTTATAAATTTGTGGTAGAATAAAAATGGAGGAGATATATGGCAACATTCATTTTGTGTTTAAAAATATTTTTTGTTAGAATTTTAGATGTATCACTTGGTACTCTAAGAACAATGATAACTGTTAAAGGTAAAAATTTATATGCAAGTTTAATCGGTTTCTTTGAAATTCTAGTTTGGTTTTTAATAGTAAAGGAAGCATTAAATACCGATAACACAAGCATATGGGTCGCAATTTCTTATGCTTTAGGTTTTGCAACTGGAACATATTTAGGTGGTATATTATCAAGTAAATTTATAAGTGGCAACTTAAGTTTACAAATAATTACCAATAAATTAGAAATTGTTAACAAATTAAGAGATGAAGGGTATGGAGTTACTGTTATGGATGCTCTTGGAATTGATGATAGTGAAAAATATATGTTATTTGTTGAAATCAATAAAAAAAGTTATGAACATGTTCATAACATTATAAAACAAATTGATTCAAAAGCATTTACAGTGGCAAGTGAAACTAAATATATACAAAATGGCTTTATTAAAAAATAAGCCATTTTTTAGTAATTATAAGTTCCGTTTATTTTATCTAGTATACTATCATCTTGTTTATCAACTTGCCATTTAGAATCTTTTTTAGTTAATGTAATATCTAAAGTATATTTTACTTTTTCTTGTGCTTCTTTTAATTTTTGAATTCTATAATCGTTAAATTTAGTAACATTATAATTTCCAAATTCATCATTAAATTCCTCTGGGTGTTCTAAAAGATAAGAATTTGCTTCATCTAAAGCTTTATTGAAATCTGTAACTACAATTTCTGTTTTAACTGTCGCTTCATCACCATTTTCAATTGCTTCTTTCACCTCATAGGTTAAATTTTGATAATGCTTTTTCATAATATCACGATATTCTTCTTTTTGGCTATCAGTTAATGTAGTATCATTGGCTAAAACATCGTTTAAATCACTTAGAACTGCATTGTCTAAAGTTTGGTATTTTTTAAAAAATGCTTCAGTTTGTTTAGTTGGTGTGTTTGATAAATCCCCACAGCCAACTAATAATAAAATAGATAATAATGCAATAATTTTTTTCATTTTTAATCACCTAGTAATATTTTGTATGATTTTTTTTAAATTATACAATTTATATTTAAAAATGTTGTTTTAATGATAAAATCTCATTTGTTATAAATTTTTACACAAATATTTTATTATTTTTATTGCAAAACAATAACTTTTATAGTAAAATGTATATAGATGCATATATTGCATAAAATAAAAAGGGAATACTTAACTTTAGCGTGTTGAGTACTTACCCATTTTGGTGTTTAAGTACTTAATCAAACTGATTGAGTACTATTTTTTTATACATAGAATCATTAAAGAGACTATCAATAAAATGATAATTAGTATTAGAAATACGATTAATAAATCTTTTTTCTTCATAAATATCAAGCCTCCTTCCTTTAAGAAGTTGGCAAGTACTCAACAATTAAGTTTCCCTGTTTGAAATTATACTACACAAATATTTGTTTGTCAAACTAAAAATTAATAATAAAAATAAACAATTATTTTATTGCAAAACAATAACTTTTATAGTAAAATGTATATAGATGCATATATTGCATAAAATAAAAAGGGAATACTTAACTTTAGCGTGTTGAGTACTTACCCATTTTGGTGTTTAAGTACTTAATCAAACTGATTGAGTACTATTTTTTTATACATAGAATCATTAAAGAGACTATCAATAAAATGATAATTAGTATTAGAAATACGATTAATAAATCTTTTTTCTTCATAAATATCAAGCCTCCTTCCTTTAAGAAGTTGGCAAGTACTCAACAATTAAGTTTCCCTGTTTGAAATTATACTACACAAATATTTGTTTGTCAATGTTTTAAAAAAGTTGTATTTTTTGTTAATACAACTTTTTGTTTTAAAATAAACTTAATTGACTTGATTCATCCATATTATCTAAAATGCCCATCATTCGCATTTTTTCAATTAATGTAGAAGAAACTTTTCCTCTTTTTTGTAAATCATCTATACTTAAAAATTCGCCTTTTTCTCTTTCCTCAACAATTGTTTTTGCAACAACATCACCTAATCCATCAATTGCTCTAAAAGGTGGGATTAAAGTTTTATTGTCTTCATCAATACCAAAAGTCATAGAATTGCTTTTCTTTAAATCAATATTTCCAAATTTTAAACCTCTTGCTGTCATTTCTAAGGCCAATTTTAAGCATTCAAGAATTCCATTTTCTTTATTAGAGGCATCATAACCTTTATTTATAATTTCGTTTATTCTTGCTTTAATTGCATCATAACCTTTAATCATAACTTCTATATCAAAGTCAGTTGCTTTAGTAGAAAACCACGAAGCATAATAATATATTGGATAATGAACCTTATAATAAGCTATTCTAAAAGCACTCATTACATAAGCAGTTGCATGGGCTTTAGGGAACATGTATTTAATTTTTCTACATGAATCTATATACCATTCATCAATACCTGCTTCTCTCATTTCTTTTTCAAATTCTGCCCAAGTATCAGGATCTTTACTAGCTTTTCCTTTACGAACAAATTCCATTATTTTAAATGCTCTAATTGGTTTCATTCCTTTGTTCATTAAATAAACCATTATATCATCACGACAACCTATTACCTCTTTAAAAGGAACTATGTTATTTTTAATTAATTCTTGAGCATTTCCTAACCATACATCCGTACCATGTGATAGTCCAGAAATTTTAATTAATTCTGCAAAGGTAGTTGGCTTAGTATCTTTTACTAATCCTACTGTAAAAGGTGTTCCAAATTCTGGAATTCCTAGTGTTCCTGTATCACACATAATTTCTTCACTAGTAACACCCAGTGGTTTTGGTGATAGGAAAATTCCCATTGTTTCTTTATCATCTAATGGTACTTTTAATATATCATGACCAGATAAATCTTGGATTAATCTTAATTGAGTTGGGTCTGAATGACCTAATATATCTAATTTTAAAACATCTTGATCGATTGCATGGTAATCAAAGTGAGTAGTTCTCCAAGCAGAAGTTGGGTCATCAGCAGGATACTGAAATGGAGTAAAATCAAATACATCCATATATGCTGGTATTACTACAATTCCTCCTGGGTGTTGGCCAGTTGTTCTTTTAACTCCCGTACAACCTATAGCTAATCTTTCAATCTCAGCTGTTCTTTTATTAATTCCTTTATCCTCTAAATAACCTTTAACATAACCATATGCTGTTTTGTCAGCAACAGTACCAATTGTTCCTGCTCTATACACATTATCTACTCCGAATAATACTTTTGTATATTCATGAGCATCGGCTTGATTTAAATCAGAAAAGTTTAAGTCAATATCTGGTACTTTATCGGCGTTAAATCCTAAGAATGTTGCAAATGGCATATCATTTCCATCTTTTAACATTTTAGTATTACATTTAGGACAATTGTAATCTGGTAAATCAAAGCCAGAAGAATAATCTATGCTTAATTTTTTGCCATCAACCTCAAACACACTATGTTTGCAATTTGGACAACGATAATGTGCTTCTAGGGGATTTACTTCAGTTATTCCCATCATAGTTGCGACAAAACTTGAACCAACAGAACCACGAGAGCCTACTAAATAGCCATCATCGTTTGATTTTTTAACTAATTTTTGAGCGATTAGATAAATAACATCAAAACCACCACCTATAATACCACCTAAAGATTTTTTTAATTTTGCTTCTACTTCTTCATCTGATAATTCTTTTTCTTTAATTTTAATGTTTTCTCTTATTACTTCTTTTACCTTATCAAAACCTTCTAGTATTGTATTATGCAATCGTTTGAATGCTTCTTCTTCTAATTTAGTTGGAGCAAAATTTTCTCTTTCTAGGGTTTCTTTAATACTTGTATATATTCCATCACCATATAACTCTTTGGCTATTCTCTCTTCAATATTATATGGAAGAGGTACACCATACCAATCGCTTGCTTTCGTATAAACTAAATCGGTTACAGTTTCAACTGATTTATCAATTCTAGGTGAGAATGGAACACCACCAGTTTCAATAATTACTTCGATTATATCAACCATATCAGCTATTTTATTTGGATTTTCAATTACTATTTCGTGTTTTAATTCATCACTTAAAAAACTAAAATCTTCTAACATTTCATCAGTTGTTCTAAAGTGTTGAGAAGGAATATTTTTTATATTATTTCTAGCCAATGGATGTCTTCCACCACCAGGAACTTTTTGATTAACAATTATTTCTCTATATATTTTATCGTCTCTAAATAAGTGATGAACATCTCCAGTAGCTACAACTAACTTGCCACTATCTCTTGTTACTTTAATTATTTTGTTAACATGGTTTAATAGTTCCGTACTGTTAGCAAAATCTCCTGATTGTATTAAATGGTCATATACTTCTAATGGTTGAACTTCAACATAATCATAGAAATTAATTATATTTGTAAGTTCTTCATCGCTTTTACTTTTTGCTTCAACAAATACTTCACTTTCATAACAACCACTACCAATTAAAAGTCCATCTCTATGTTTTATAATTTCACTTCTTAAAATTCTTGGAGTTTTATAAAGATATGTTGTATTAGCAAGTGATACTAATTTGAATAAATTTTTTAATCCAGTTTTATTTTTTACTAATATATTAACATGATAACTTCTACCATATTTATGGATTTCATTCTTGTTAACCATTTTATTTAATTGCGACATGGTTTCAATATTTTGACTAGCTAATTTTTTTAACATTTTATGTAATACAAAAGCTGTCCCTCTAGCATCATAATCGGCTCTATGATGAGCATTTTCATCCCACTCTACATCATATCTTTTAACTAATGCAGATAGACTATGTCTTGCATAATTATTGTCTAACACTCTTGATAGTTCTAGTGTATCGATTACAGGATTTTTAAATTCACCTAAGTTATATTTTTGGTAACATCTTTCCAAAAATGAAACATCAAATTTAGCATTATGCGCTACCATTGGTAAGTCAGAAAACCATTCTATAAATCTTTTAATTGCATTTTCTTCGTTATCTTTATCTTTTAACATTTCATCTGTTATATTAGTTACTTCAGTTATTTTAGCTTCTAGTTTATGTCCTGGATTAATTAATTCATCATAGGTATCAACAATTTCCCCATTAAATATTTTAACCGCACCAATTTCAATGATAGAATCTTTCCCACCAGCATTAAAACCTGTAGTTTCAAAGTCAAATACTACATAAGTATTACTTAACAAATTAGTGTCATTTTCTCTTAAAGTAATATTAACTGAATCATCAATTAAGGTAAATTCTGCTCCATAAATTGCTTTGAATTTTTCGTTTTCTTCTTTTCCTTTATTTAAATCACATACAGTGTGGTAAACATCTGGAAACGCTTGAACTCCATTATGATCAGTTATAGCAATTGCTTTATGTCCCCATTTATATGCTTGTTTTACTAATGTTTTAGCATCAACTAAACCATCCATTTGACTCATCATTGTGTGTGCATGTAATTCAATTCTTTTTTCACTTGCATTATCTTTAATTGTTACATTTTCTCTTTCACTTTTATTTACATCTCTTAAATTTAATACAATTTCATTAGAATATTTATCATATTTAGTATAACCTCTAAATTTGTACCAATTTCCTTTTTTTATTTTTTTCTTATATAAATTAAAATCTTCTTCATTTTTAACAAACAATTTGGCATACATACTATCTTTATAATCGGTTATTTTAAATGTAAATATTTTAAATACAGATTTAGTTGATTCAAATATATCAACATCAAAAACATATGCTTCAACACTTACATTGTCTTCTTCGTATAAAATGCTTGATATATCATGAGTAATACTATTTATATAACTTCCAACTATTTCAATTGGTTCTTTTTTTTCTATAACAATTTCCTTTGTTCTTTCTAGTTCAATTTGTTTTGCTATTTCTGCACTCTTAGCTTCATCAATAATTGTTTCTATTTTTGTATCAACATAACCAACTTTTTCGAATAAATCAATTAATTTATTAATTATACTATTAAATTTCATTTCTTCAGCTTTATTTGCTAATGCTACAATTAAAGTATTATTTGAATATTCTATTTCACTTTCAACAAAAGTTTCTAATAGAGGTTCATTTAAACTGTTTTCTTTTAATAGATAAGTATAGTAGTCTTTTACATGACTAATATCTTTATTTTTAACTTTTATTTCAACAAATACATTATATTTATTATATTTAATTTTTAATTTATCAAACAATTCTATATATATTTGAAATGGTAGTGTTTGATTAAGACTTAAATAAAATTTATATGAATCTTTATTTTTATTACCAACTATTTTATCTAAACTTCCGTCATTAAAAAAGGAATAGTTTTTCTCATTAAGACCTATTTGATTTAATAAAATTTTTAATTTGTCATTCATACTACCACTCCCATATATATTTTATCAAAGTTTATTTTTTTTTGAAATAGTTTTAATTAAATTGTTAAATTTTTCATAAAACAAGTTAATAGGTTTAAAATATTTCTACATAAAAAAAGTAACTCTTATCGTTTAATATTGAGTTGAACCAAAAATATTATGTGAAAGGACGCAAGTCACGATGAATATTATAAATAAAAATCAAGAAAAAATAAAAACTGATAAAAATGTCAAAGTTAAAAATTAATAATTATTAATTTTGCAGGTTACGTTAAATAGCTTATTTACTTAATTAAATTTACTTTTAATATAAATATAAACTAAAAACTACAGCAATAAATTATAGCTTTAGTCATAGTTAACGATTTTTATTTTGTGTAGAAATATATCGTATCAATTCAATTTGTTATTTTTTTATGAAAAGTTTTCAAAATAATTCAAATTTTGATATTATTGCTAAAAATTAATTTCATTAAATTAATATACCTTTACACCATTAATTGTTATATCATATATTTTAAAACTTGCAGTATAATCATAGGTGTTTTTTACTATACCAATTTTATAAAAATCAGTATCATAAAGTGCGGTTACAGTTTGTGTCGTTTTCGATATACCACTAGAACTTATATAATATTTAAAATATTGGGTACTACACAATGGGTCACATGATATACCACCATTATTATTAATGTGTTGATTATCTAATATACTCATATAATAACTACCAGTTCTAGTAACAGAATATGTAACTTTTATTATATCTCCTTTTTTAATAGCATTATATAAAATTAAATCTATTTGTGCACTAGTACAGCCAGAGTTTAAATTTAGCGTTGTATAATTTGTATCTGTATTAGAATAATTTGCAGTATAACTTGTACAAGAACTATTAGTAGAAACAATCTCATAAAGTTTTTTATTTATATATGCACTAGTCTCATCATAATAACCACCATTTCCTGCGTGATCATAAATGTATAGGTGTGTTTTATATGTTTGAGCATAATGACCAAAGTCTGCTGGTTTTATATCACATCTATATGCGTTTTGACTACTATCCCAAACTGCATCATACCAACGCCAATTTCCATAACCTCCACTTTGTGTTGAGGTAGGACATTGTACACGTGATATTCCTACATTATCAGTTGCTTGAATGTATAATTGGGCAATATTGGCATCTACCGTTCCCCACCACCAATTAGTGTGTACTGGTTTTTCTGTATCCATATGGATATGATGTACTCCTGTCCATTCACTTGCATTTCCAGCATTATCTACTGCTCTAAATCTGTTATTACAACTTGAATATCCATTCCATGGAATAAAGTTAGATGCCACATCACTATTTGATGCACTATCTCCTGTCCAATCTACTTGATATACTCTTACGCCAGATAGTGAATCACTACTATTTAATGTTAAATTATAATTGTTTTTCCAACTACAACTATTACTTCCACTATTATATGTAACTGTTGGTACAGTTGGAGCAGTTTTATCTACTTTAGCAGTTCTAGATATTATACTACTTACATTTCCTGCATTATCTACTGCTCTAAAATATCTAGTATGAACTCCATCTGTACTCATTAAATATATTCCTGATGCTGTATAATTGTAATCTACCCAATTAACATTATCTGTTGATATTTGATATTTCCATAATCCACTAGTTGTATCTGATGAACCACTAGGTCCTGGATTTGATGTTGTTGATGCTGCATATATACTTTGATTTGTCCATGTATTATCTGTATATTGACTCCAATTGCCAAATACAAAGTTCATACTTGTTGGAGTAGTTGGAGCTGTTTTATCCATTTTAATTGTATATTCTTTAGTTGTAATATTACCAGCCTTATCTTTAGTTGTTAATATTACTTTTGTACCCTTAGTATCTTTGGTTATACTACTGATACTTGATGTAGTAGTAGCATGTCCACTTAATGTATCACTTCCATTTGTAACACTAAATGTTACATTACTTTTATACCAACCATTGTTTCCTTCTGTTCCATTTATTACTAATTTACCTATAGTTGGTTTTGTTTTATCTACTTTTACTGTATATTTCGTTACTTTTACTGCTCCTGTTGTATTATTTTTTGATGTCATTGTAACTTCTGTTCCTTTAGTATCACTTGTGATTTTTGTTATATTCAAAGTTGAAGTTATACCTGCGGTATCACTCACACTTAGTTTAACATTACTTACATACCAACCATTTTCTCCTCTAGTTCCATCAATTACTAATGTTCCAGCTTGTGGTTTATCTTTGTTAACCTTTATTATATATTTTCTTGTTGCTTGGTTTCCAGCTTTATCTTTTGTGGTAACAATTACTTCTGTTCCGTTAGTATTTGTTGTTATACTATTTATACTAGTTGTTGTAGTATCATGTCCACTTGTTGCATCACTACCATCATTAACTTTAAGTGTTACATCTGATAAATACCAGTCTCCACTTCCTTTTGTTCCACTTATTGTTAGCGTTCCTGCTACCGGAGCAGTCTTATCCATTTTAACTATGTATTCTTTTGTATTAGTATTACCAGCCTTATCTTTAGTTGTTACTACTACTTTTGTACCCTTAGTATCTTTAGTTATACTAGTGATACTTGATGTAGTTTTAGAATGACCTGACATACTATCACTACCATTTTTAACACTAAATGTTACATTACCCTTATACCAGTCATTATCTCCTTTAACACCACTTATTACTAACTCTCCTACAATTGGTTTAGTCTTATCTACTTTAATTGTATATTTTGTTGTTTTACTAGCCCCTGTCAAATTATTAATTGATGTCATAATTATTTCTGTTCCTGCTGTATCGTAATCTATTTTATTTATGTTTAAAGTTGATGTTACTCCTACTTCATCTTTTACACTTAAATTAACATCACTTGTATACCAACCATTGTCTCCTAGTGTTCCATCTATTACTAATTCACCTGCAGCTGGAATACTCTTATTTACTTTTATTACATAACTTCTTGTTGATGTATTACCAGCTTTATCTTTAGTTGTTACTATTACTTCTGTTCCCGTTGTATTACTTGTTATACTTGTATGTGTTGATGTAGTAGAAGCGTGTCCACTTAGATTATCACTTCCATTATTAACTATAAATACAACATCTGATAAAAACCAGCCATTTCCACCTTTTGTACCAATTACATTTAATGTTCCTGCTACTGGGGCGGTTTTGTCTACTTTTACTGTATATTTTTTAGTACCTGTTTTTCCACTTTTTGATGTTGATGTCAATATAACTTCAGTGCCTTTAGTATTTTCTGTTATACTATTTATATTTAACTTTGATGTTACTCCTTCCACATCTCTTACACTTAATTTAACATCACTTGTATACCATCCATTTTCTCCTAGTGTTCCATCTATTACTAATTCTCCCATAACAAAGTCAGATTTATCAAGTTTATAACTTTTACATAATTTTTTGGTAGTTTTACTACCCTTTTTTCCAATTACACATACATATGTTATTCCTTCATTTGTTATTGCTATATTACCACTATTTCCATTTACACTTACTATTGGTTCACATTCTCTTGTTCCAGTACAATACTTGTAACTTGCTATATTAGAGCCTAACACCTTTACATTGAAATCTCTAACAGCGTATCCAGCACTATTTATAACACCTTCATCCACTACTAAATTTATAATTGGCGTTACATCTCCTGTTTCGGCTTCACAAGCCTCATCATAACTTACATTATAATTTGAATCAACAGAATTATAAGTAACTTTCATACATCCAGGAAATACTTCTCCTGTTTTTGGATTTATAATATCTTTTTCTACTATATATCCTTGGGTTGCTAATTCTTCAAATGTTAAATCATAAGTAAATCCCTCTTTAGGTACTAAATCTATTGCATTTCCTGCTACCCAAGCATTCGATAATCTTACTAGCTCTTCAATTTGTTGATCATATAAATCATCTTCACTTTTAGATATTGTGTTGTTAATGACTGGATAAATAATTATAGAAATTACTGACAATAATATTATTATTGCCATAATTTCTATTAATGTAAATCCTTTTTTCCTAAAATTACAAAAAGAAGTTATTCCTAAATTATTGTTATTTTTGCTATTTAATTCATTTTGTTTTAAATTATAATCATTATTTGGTTTAGCCATACTAACCAACTCCTCGTATAAAACTATTATTATATATCATTTTAATTTTACCATACTATTTTTATATTTTCAAGTGAATTTAAAAAAGTTAGATGTATTTATTACAATTAAAATATTTCTATACAAAAAAAGATATTTGCCTTAAATTATATGGTAGGAATTTAATTAGTTATGTATTTATATCTAGAATTTAACTATATGGATGAAAAAAAGAAACGTATTGATAAAATATTAACTTTTCAGGCTGTTTTTATTTAACATTTTTTTAATAAAATTACTTTATCTACTTAATTTACCACATATATTTTTTAAGTGGTTTTTATTACATTTAAAAAAATCACACCAACAAAAAAATTATCTAATGAAACTCATTAAATAATTTTTTATTTGATATAAATGGATTAAAGTTTACCTAATCATTATTTTCCTATTATAGGAATCATTTAATTTAAATTAAATCCACCTTGACATGTGTTAGAACCAGTTTTACAACTATCATATTCACTATCACAGCCATATGAACATGTATTTTTAGTAGTAGCGCAATTATCCCATACTTGTGAATAACTAGCGCAAATATTTGTAGCACAATAATAGTTATCTCTTACACCATCACCATAACATGCTCCAATACAACTAGAAGAACCGCATCTTGCTTGTTTATATCTTGAGCAACTTCCTCGTACATATCCACCTTGGCATTCACTAGGTGAACCATAATAACAAGAACTACAATTAGTTTGTACATATCCACCTTGGCATGTATTAGAACCAACTTTACAATAGTTATATTTATATGTATGTGAACTAGTTGTTGTATTTCCAGCTCTATCAGTACAACTACCACTAATAGTTCTATCAGCTCCCATACTTAAAGATTTAGTTGATTGATTAACTGACATGCCACTTAACGAATCACTACAATTAATTACGGCTATTTCTCCTAAACTACCTGATATATCAAATGATATTGTAGGAGCTACTTTATCGATTCTAATTGGAGTAGATGTTGTATTACAATTTCCAGCATTATCACACACTCTATTATAACCTGTCCTATTTCCTTCTCCACTCCATGTATCTTTGAATGTCGTTGTACTTGTATTAGAATAATTATGCCAATTAGTATTATCATCTGACCACGCTAATGATGATGGCACTATTCCTGATGTTATATCCGAAAAATTAGTTGTTATTTCTATATTTTGATTTGTCCAATTACCATTAGTTGGATTAACCATTTCTATTGTAGGTGCGGTTTTATCCATTTTAATTGTTTGTTCTTTCGTTACAACATTTCCAGCTTTATCCTTTGTTGTTAGAATTACTTTGGTTCCTATTGTGTCTTTTGTTATACTAGCAATACTTGATGTGGTTGAAGCATGTCCTGACATGTTATCGCTACCATCCTTGACACTAAATTTAACATCACTTACATACCAATCATTTTCTCCTCTAGTTCCATCAATTACTAATGTTCCCTCTATCGGTTTGTCTTTATTTACTTTAATAGTATATTCTCTTGTTGCAACATTTCCGGCTTTATCTTTTGTTGTTACCACTACTTTAGTTCCAGTTGTATTATTTGTTATTTTCGTATGAGAAGACGTAGTTGAAGCATGTCCACTTGTTTCATCACTTCCATTATTAACAGTTAATATTACATCAGATAAATACCAATCAGCCGTACCTTTTGTACCATTTATATTTAGCGTTCCGACTATTGGAGCAGTTTTATCAACTTTAATTGTATATTTTTTTGTTGCTGTTTTTCCATTTTTAGTTGATGATGTCATTACTACTTCTGTTCCATTTGTATCATTTGTAATTTCATTTATATTTAGCGTTGAGGTTACTCCAGGAACATCGTTAACGCTTAATTTAACACCACTTACGTACCAATCATTTTCTCCTCTAGTTCCATCAATTACTAATGTTCCCATTACTAATTCAGTTTTATCTAATTTATAGTTTTTACATAGCTTATTTGTACTTTTTCTACCTTTTTTTCCTATTACGCACACATAAGTAGTACCTTCTTCATTTATTTCTATGTTTCCACTACTACCATCTACATTTTTATTTGGTTCACATTCACTAGTTCCAAGACAATATTTATAACTAGTTATATTAAAACCTATTACTTTTACATAAAAATCATTTGTTGCGTATCCTTCATTATTTATAATTCCTTCTTAAACTTTTAAATTTATGATTGGGGTATTATCAATAATTTCAACTTGACATTTTTCATCATATGATATGTCATAGTTTAAATTAACAGAATTATAAACGACTTTCATGCATCAAGGAAGCATTTCACCAGTTTTTGGATTTTTGATATCTTCTTCTACTATATATCCTTGCTCAGCTAATTCTTTAAATGACAAATCATAAACAAAACCTTCTTTTGCCAGCAAATCAATTGCATTCCCTGCTACCCAAGTATCTGATAATCTTATCAATTCTTTAATTTGTTTATCATATAAATCTTCCCTGCTACTACTTATCAAACTATTAATAACCGGATAAGTAAGTAAAGCAATAATTGACAATAATATTATAATTGCTACAATTTCGATTAAAGTAAATCCACGTTTTTTCATTGTGTGCCCTTCTTATCATAATAATTATACAATGATTTACCTTTTTAAACAAGGCAAAAATTAATAAATCTTCTATTTTACAAAAAAAGGCAAATTTACATATGCCCTAAACAATTTTAATCGCTTCTAAGTTTTTCACTGAGCAGTTAATACCGCTCGTGTTGTGTGCAAATCCATTGCGTATACCGGTGTATAGGTAAAATAGAATATTCCCGCTTTAATATTTACACCATTAGAAGCGTCTTCATAACATCCACCACGTATAAATGTTAAATTTGATCGATATGGAAAAGTAGCTATTTCACCATTCCAACCGCCTTCACGAACTCCATATTTTTTCAATGTTTCTTTTGTTGCATCTCCTAATTTTCCTCTTGAAAAAGTTAATGCTCCTTGTGGATAATCTACACTTTCATATTTATATTTGTCATAATATTTAAAATTAGGTTCTGTGGTAAAACTAGACTTAGCTGTATTAAATTGATTGTTAGAATTAAGTTCAAAACCCATTACATATTCAAAACATCCACCACTCATATCATAAACACCATATACATTTCCTGTTGTGGATTGCATTACGTTTGTTTTATATGCATCGCCAGTTCCACCTCCAGTATAACAGCTACTATTAGAATTAGTTTTCATAATAGTATTACCAAGTCCATATTTACTTTGCTTTAAATATGCCGCAGCTCCCCATTCCATATTTTTAATCATATGTGAATCTGCGTTACTTATTCCATATGTTGTTGCTGCATTTTTAATTGACGTAAAGAAATTAACTGTTTCTGCTTTCATCCAACTTCTAACATTAGGTTTTGTAACTATAGTTAACACTTTATTACATTGAATATTAGTTCCATCATTAATGCATGAACTATCAGTTGCACTTAATTCAAATTTACCAATCCAAATACCTTTTAAAGCAGTGTTTCCAAATGTAAACGCTGGGTGTGTGTATGTACTTATTCCATTTTTGATTGAACCATTAGTTGAATCTGTACATACTTCACTTTTACCATTGGTAGAAAAATTATCAGTACATTTTACTGTTCCTGTTGAATTTGTACCGCTTTCAAACGTGACATTAATTAACTGCTCAGATACAGACCCATTATTTCCGTTAAATACCGTGTATTTATATCTTGGTAACCATACATACCACAAACTTACTTCTTCTTCTGTTACTTCTTGTCCAACTGCTTTAGTTAAACCAGGATTCAAAACTACAGCATTGGCCCATTGTTTTGCATTATAATCGTACCATTTTGAATATAAATCAGCTACAATCCATCTATTATTCTCATATTTAATTGGTACCATATTTTTATACAATTCTGGAATATTAGCACCACTTCCATCTGCATACATTGCTTTTACTACCAAACTTACTGTAGCTTTTGCTTGGTTTCCGTTTCCTCCTGTTGCTGTACAAGTTAATGTATGTGTACCAGAGCTTAAACTTCCAGTTGTTGCTGGACTACAGTTCATACTTCCACCACTTATTCCAAATTTTGGAGTATTAAAATATGTTGAACTATTTTTATTTGTTCCTTTTTCTATTTCAAAACTTGTTCCTTTTGCTGTTATTGTAGGTTTTGTCTTATCAACTTTTATTGTATATGTTTTTGTAGCACTATTTCCGGCTTTATCTTTTGTTGTAACTACTACATTTGTTCCTTTGGTATTTGTTGTTATACTACTTATACTGCTTGCTGTACTGCTATGACCGCTTAGTGCATCACTTCCATTTTTTACACTAAATGTTACATTACTTGTATACCAACTATTACTTCCTAATGTTCCTGTTATCACTAGTTCTCCTACTGTTGGCGCTGTTTTATCCACTTTTACTATATGTTTTGTTACCGTTACCGCTCCTGTTTCATTATTTGTTGATGTCATTGTTATCTCTGTTCCTTTAGTATCACTTGTGATTTTTGTTATATTCAAAGTTGAAGTTATACCTGCGGTATCACTCACACTTAGTTTAACATTACTTACATACCAACCATTTTCTCCTCTAGTTCCATCAATTACTAATGTTCCAGCTTGTGGTTTATCTTTGTTAACCTTTATTATATATTTTCTTGTTGCTTGGTTTCCAGCTTTATCTTTTGTGGTAACAATTACTTCTGTTCCGTTAGTATTTGTTGTTATACTATTTATACTAGTTGTTGTAGTATCATGTCCACTTGTTGCATCACTACCATCATTAACTTTAAGTGTTACATCTGATAAATACCAGTCTCCACTTCCTTTTGTTCCACTTATTGTTAGCGTTCCTGCTACCGGAGCAGTCTTATCCATTTTAACTATGTATTCTTTTGTATTAGTATTACCAGCCTTATCTTTAGTTGTTACTACTACTTTTGTACCCTTAGTATCTTTAGTTATACTAGTGATACTTGATGTAGTTTTAGAATGACCTGACATACTATCACTACCATTTTTAACACTAAATGTTACATTACCCTTATACCAGTCATTATCTCCTTTAACACCACTTATTACTAACTCTCCTACAATTGGTTTAGTCTTATCTACTTTAATTGTATATTTTGTTGTTTTACTAGCCCCTGTCAAATTATTAATTGATGTCATAATTATTTCTGTTCCTGCTGTATCGTAATCTATTTTATTTATGTTTAAAGTTGATGTTACTCCTACTTCATCTTTTACACTTAAATTAACATCACTTGTATACCAACCATTGTCTCCTAGTGTTCCATCTATTACTAATTCACCTGCAGCTGGAATACTCTTATTTACTTTTATTACATAACTTCTTGTTGATGTATTACCAGCTTTATCTTTAGTTGTTACTATTACTTCTGTTCCCGTTGTATTACTTGTTATACTTGTATGTGTTGATGTAGTAGAAGCGTGTCCACTTAGATTATCACTTCCATTATTAACTATAAATACAACATCTGATAAAAACCAGCCATTTCCACCTTTTGTACCAATTACATTTAATGTTCCTGCTACTGGGGCGGTTTTGTCTACTTTTACTGTATATTTTTTAGTACCTGTTTTTCCACTTTTTGATGTTGATGTCAATATAACTTCAGTGCCTTTAGTATTTTCTGTTATACTATTTATATTTAACTTTGATGTTACTCCTTCCACATCTCTTACACTTAATTTAACATCACTTGTATACCATCCATTTTCTCCTAGTGTTCCATCTATTACTAATTCTCCCATAACAAAGTCAGATTTATCAAGTTTATAACTTTTACATAATTTTTTGGTAGTTTTACTACCCTTTTTTCCAATTACACATACATATGTTATTCCTTCATTTGTTATTGCTATATTACCACTATTTCCATTTACACTTACTATTGGTTCACATTCTCTTGTTCCAGTACAATACTTGTAACTTGCTATATTAGAGCCTAACACCTTTACATTGAAATCTCTAACAGCGTATCCAGCACTATTTATAACACCTTCATCCACTACTAAATTTATAATTGGCGTTACATCTCCTGTTTCGGCTTCACAAGCCTCATCATAACTTACATTATAATTTGAATCAACAGAATTATAAGTAACTTTCATACATCCAGGAAATACTTCTCCTGTTTTTGGATTTATAATATCTTTTTCTACTATATATCCTTGGGTTGCTAATTCTTCAAATGTTAAATCATAAGTAAATCCCTCTTTAGGTACTAAATCTATTGCATTTCCTGCTACCCAAGCATTCGATAATCTTACTAGCTCTTCAATTTGTTGATCATATAAATCATCTTCACTTTTAGATATTGTGTTGTTAATGACTGGATAAATAATTATAGAAATTACTGACAATAATATTATTATTGCCATAATTTCTATTAATGTAAATCCTTTTTTCCTAAAATTACAAAAAGAAGTTATTCCTAAATTATTGTTATTTTTGCTATTTAATTCATTTTGTTTTAAATTATAATCATTATTTGGTTTAGCCATACTAACCAACTCCTCGTATAAAACTATTATTATATATCATTTTAATTTTACCATACTATTTTTATATTTTCAAGTGAATTTAAAAAAGTTAGATGTATTTATTACAATTAAAATATTTCTATACAAAAAAAGATATTTGCCTTAAATTATATGGTAGGAATTTAATTAGTTATGTATTTATATCTAGAATTTAACTATATGGATGAAAAAAAGAAACGTATTGATAAAATATTAACTTTTCAGGCTGTTTTTATTTAACATTTTTTTAATAAAATTACTTTATCTACTTAATTTACCACATATATTTTTTAAGTGGTTTTTATTACATTTAAAAAAATCACACCAACAAAAAAATTATCTAATGAAACTCATTAAATAATTTTTTATTTGATATAAATGGATTAAAGTTTACCTAATCATTATTTTCCTATTATAGGAATCATTTAATTTAAATTAAATCCACCTTGACATGTGTTAGAACCAGTTTTACAACTATCATATTCACTATCACAGCCATATGAACATGTATTTTTAGTAGTAGCGCAATTATCCCATACTTGTGAATAACTAGCGCAAATATTTGTAGCACAATAATAGTTATCTCTTACACCATCACCATAACATGCTCCAATACAACTAGAAGAACCGCATCTTGCTTGTTTATATCTTGAGCAACTTCCTCGTACATATCCACCTTGGCATTCACTAGGTGAACCATAATAACAAGAACTACAATTAGTTTGTACATATCCACCTTGGCATGTATTAGAACCAACTTTACAATAGTTATATTTATATGTATGTGAACTAGTTGTTGTATTTCCAGCTCTATCAGTACAACTACCACTAATAGTTCTATCAGCTCCCATACTTAAAGATTTAGTTGATTGATTAACTGACATGCCACTTAACGAATCACTACAATTAATTACGGCTATTTCTCCTAAACTACCTGATATATCAAATGATATTGTAGGAGCTACTTTATCGATTCTAATTGGAGTAGATGTTGTATTACAATTTCCAGCATTATCACACACTCTATTATAACCTGTCCTATTTCCTTCTCCACTCCATGTATCTTTGAATGTCGTTGTACTTGTATTAGAATAATTATGCCAATTAGTATTATCATCTGACCACGCTAATGATGATGGCACTATTCCTGATATACTATCAGAAAAATTACTTGTTATTTGTATATTTTTATTTGTCCAATTACCATTAGTTGGATTAACCATTTCTATTTTAGGAGCGGTTTTATCCATTTTAACTGTATAATTTTTTGTTGATGTATTTCCAGCCATATCTTTAGTTGTAATAGTTACAGTAGTTCCTTTAGTATCTGTTGTTAAACTTGTTAAATTAGATGATGTATTTAGGTGACCTGAAGTATTATCACTACCATTTGTAACGCTAAATGTTAAATCACTTTTATACCAATCACCATTTCCCTTAGTACCATGTATTACTAATCCACCTACAGTTGGTTTTGTTTTATCTACCTTTACATTGTGTTTTGTTACTTTAACTGCACCTGTTTTATTATTAGTTGATGTCATTGTAACTTCTGTTCCTTTAGTATCACTTGTTATTTCAGTTATATTCAAAGTTGAAGTTACCCCAGCAACATCACTAGCACTTAATTTAACATTGCTTATATACCAACCATTATTACCTAAAGTACCATTGATTATTAATGTTCCTGCAGTTGGTTCATTTTTATCAATTCTAATGATGTATTTTCTTGTTGCAGTGTTTCCGGCTACATCTTTAGTAGTTACCATTACCTCTGTTCCATCAGTATTACCAGCTACACCTGTATGTGTTGAGGTAGTATTAGAATGACCACTCGTACTATCACTACCATTTTTAACATTAAATGTTACATCTGATAAATACCATTCTCCAAATCCTTTCTTCCCATTTATCACTAAAGTTCCTGGTATTGGAGCAGTTTTATCAACTTTAACAATTTGTTCACTCGTTTGTTTGTTTCCAGCGTTATCCATTGTTGTTACTATTACTTTAGTTCCTTTAGTATCACTTGTTATACTACTAATATTTATTGTTGTTTTATTGTGACCACTTGTTGCATCACTACCATTGGCAGCCGTAAACGATACATTACTTTTATACCAACCATTATCCCCTAAAGTACCATTGATTGCCAAAACTCCAGCTATTGGTTTTGTTTTATCTACTTTTACAGCGTAACTAGCACTACTTTCATTTCCAGCCAAATCCCTTGCTGTTAATGTATAAGTTGTTCCTTTAGTATCTACTGTTATTTTAGTTACATTAGGACTTAATGTGTTACTAGCAATTCCACTTAAATTATCAGTTGATTTTGTTGTTGTAACTGCTACATCACTTACAAACCAATTATCTAACCCAGTAGTTCCAGAAAAAATAATTTTTCCAACATTTGGTTTAGTCTTATCAAGTCTATATAACATACACTCGATAGCAGTTATACCTACCTTATTAGTACCTTTAGCACAAACATATTTTATACCTTCTTGATTAATTAATATTTTTTCACTAGCATTATTCATTCTTATGTTTGGTTCACATTTATTATCGCCTATACAATAATCGTAGTAATCTAAATATTCACTTTCTAATGTTACATAAAAATCTTTATTTCTCCAACCATATTCGTTTTCTGCTATACTTGCATTAAATTTAGATAAAGTTGGCTTTACAAAACTACTGCAATCATCATAATATTTATATGTATATTTATCTTTTGGTTTATCATATGTTATACCAACACAACCAAGCATTGGTTCTTCGGTTTTAGGATTTATAATATCTTCTTCGATAAAACCTTCATTTTTCAAAACCTCAATTTTAATATAATAACCCATTTCATCCATAGTAGGTAATTTAGACTCATTAAGACTCGCCCAATTTGCTGCTAGCCTCTCTATTTCAGAAACATTTTTTTTGTACAAATCTTCCTTACTATCTCCTATAATTCTCATAATCGTAGGATATACTAATAATCCTATTACACCTAAAAGTATAATTATTCCAATAATTTCGATTAACGTAAAACCATTTTTTATTTTTTTCATTTTACTCCTCCTACCAAAATAATTTTAGATATCATATAACTACTATCATAATTATACAATAGTTTCATTATTTTGTAAATTACAAATATAACAAATACATTACTTTACGCAAAATAAAGAGTATAAAATACTCTTTATTCTAATATTGCTTTTATTCTTCTTACACCAGCACTACATGCTTCTTCTTTTATAATTTTAAAATGTCCAAGTTCACTTGTATTTTTAACATGTGGACCGCCACATAATTCATGGGATACATCACCAATACTATAAACTGTCACTATATCAGGATACTTTTCTATAAACATGCACTCTGCGCCACTTTTAATTGCTTCTTCTTTACTCATTTCTAAAACAGTTACAGGAAGAGCTTCACTAATCCATTTATTTACTAAAGTTTCCGCTTTTTGTTTTTCCTCATCTGTTAATTTATGGTCACAAGAAAAATCAAATCGCATACGTTCTTCTGTTATATTGCTTCCTTTTTGATGAACATCTTTATTAACGACTTCTTTTAAAGCAGCATTTAATAAGTGAGTTGCAGTGTGGTATTTCGTTTCAATTTCACTATTACCAGCAAGTCCACCTTTAAATTTGCCTGCACTAGCTGTTCTAGATAACTCTTGATGAGCCTTAAATTTTTCATTAAATCCATGAGTATCAACTTTTATATTATAATCATTAGCTAACTCAACTGTAAGTTCAATTGGAAAACCATAAGTATCATATAATTTAAATGCTGTAGCAGCATCTATATCTTTATTACATACTTTAGAAAATTCCTTTAAACCTTTTTCAAGTGTTTTATTAAATTTTTCTTTTTCATTTTTAAGAACTTCTAAAACAACATTTGAATTTTCTTCTATTTCATTGTAATATTTTTTATATTTTTCCATTATCAACAACGCTATTTTTTGTTCCCAATCACTATTAATGTCTATTTCTAATTTTTTAGCGTGTCTAATTGCTCTTCTAATCAATCTTCTTAAAATATATCCTTGATCAGTATTGCTTGGTTTAATACCTGATTTATCAGCACTTATAAATACAGCAGTTCTTATATGATCAGCAATAATTCTTATACTTTCTTCATTTCCTTCATATGGTTTATTAGATATTTCACAAATTAATTCTATTACATCTTTCCATACACTTGATAAGTAATTATCCTTAACGCCTTCAAGTACGGCAACTGTTCGTTCCAATCCCATTCCTGTATCAACATTTTTCTTAGGCAAATCAGTAATATTACCATTTTCATCTTTGTAATATTGCATAAATACATTATTCCATATTTCTACCCACCTGTCATCTTCAGGGTCAAAGACATCTGGTATTTCATCATCACTTCTGAAATAAAATATTTCTGTATCAGGTCCACATGGTCCGCTAGTACCAGCTATCCAAAAATTATCATCTACAGTTTTAGCAATTCTTTCTTTTTTAATTCCTAAACTTAACCATTTACTATAACTTTCAGAATCAAATGGAATATTTTCCTCACCTTTATAAACAGTAACAGCTAGTCTATCAACAGGGATATTTAATACCTTAGTTAAAAACTCAAAACTATAACTGATACTCTCATCTTTAAAATAATCTCCTAAACTCCAGTTTCCTAACATTTCAAAAAATGTATGATGTGTTTTGTCACCTATTTCATCTAAATCATTAGTTCTAATACATTTTTGATAATCAACTAATCTTGTCCCACATGGGTGAGGTTCTCCCATTAAATATGGTATTAGAGGTTGCATACCAGCGGTATTGAAAAGTACACTTGGGTCATTTTCTGGTACTACAGGAGCACTTGGAATCCATTTATGTCCTTTGCTTATAAAATAATTAATATATAAATCTTTAAGATTCATTTAATACCTCCTTCATTATTAAATCAACTACTTCTTCAATTTTTAAATTAGTTGAATCAATATATATTTGTTCATCGGTTCTTATTAGTGAACCTACTTCTTTATGTGAATCATTATAATCTCTTGCTTTTATATTTTCATATACTTCTTCATAGCTCATATCAATGTTTTTTTCTTTATTTTGCTGCATTCTTCTATTTACTCTTTCTTCTAGTGAAGCATCTAGATAAAATTTAAAATCGGCATTCGGTAATATTACTGTTGTTATATCTCTTCCTTCCATAACAACATCTAAAGAAGTTGCCATTTTTCGTTGTAAATCGGCTAAGTTTTTTCTAACTTCAACAATTGAAGATATAGGAGATACTATATTAGTAACCTCACGACTTCTAATTTCTTTAGTAACATCGATGGAATCTAGGTAAACATTTCCATTAACATCAAACTTAATATCAATATTTTTTGATAATTCTATAATTTTTTCTTTATCATTAGTACAATTGTTTTTTAGTGCTTTTAGGGCAAGACATCTATAAGTTGCTCCTGTATCAATGTTAACTAAATTTAATTTTTCTGATAATATTTTTGCTATTGTACCTTTACCACTTCCAGCTGGTCCATCTATTGCTATAACCATAAATTACCTCCTAAATCTTACTTAAAATTTCTTCTAATTTGTCAAAATCATTTATAACATAATCAAATTTGTTATAATTATCTAAATTTGTTTCTGTTATGTGATTCATTTGCTCTATTGTCATTTTTTTGTCATAATAAATGCTATCAATTCTAATAGTGACTACATTATTAAATAATCTTTTAGGTATCTCTATTTCATCTTTCAATCTTGCATCTGTTATTATTATAATATCATAAAAATAACTATAAACTTTTATATCTTCACACACTCTTCTAATTAATAAATTACTATCAATTTTGTTTTTAATTAAATCTATACCGATTTTTTGAAGTAATTCTCTTGGTTTATCTTCTTCACTTCCACTCCAACCATATATATTTTTAACATAATTTTTAAGATAAAAAGCATATGATATTTGAATACATCTTTTATTTTTATAATAGTTTTCTATTTTATCTGCAATTAAGTTTTTACCACTTTTTGCTTTACCTGATAAAACAAAAATTAATGGTTCTTTGTAAGTATACATTACTCCTCCAATGGTCTTAAAAAATTATATTTAGAATCAAAGAACGAAATAATTCCTTTAACCGCTCCAATTATAGGTGTGGCAAGTACCATTCCAATAATTCCAAAGAAATGACCAAACACTAGTAATCCTAAAATAATAGTTATAGGACTTAATTTTGTCGTTTTACTCATAATCAATGGTTGGAATAAGTTTCCTTCTAATGCTTGAACAACAGCTATAAATATTAAAACAGCAATTCCTGTAGGCGTTCCTTGTGAGAAGGCTACTAAAACAGCTGGCGCTCCTCCAATATATGGTCCTGCATATGGAATAACGTTTGTAATTCCACAGAATAATCCAAATAATAATGGCGCTTTTAATCCAATTATTGCGAATCCTATAAATGATATTATAAATACAACACTGCAATCTATAATTGCTCCTATTACAAATCTTTTTAATGGTTCATCAACTACTTTAACTAATGTATAAGCATCTTTTTGTAAATGATTAGGAACTAAACTATAAATTAATTTTACATGTTTATCAAAATCTAATAAAATATAAAAACCAATAATCATTCCGATTGCAAATGTTCCTACTCCAGAAAATAAATTTGTTACAAATGTAACTAAAATAGCTGGTAGCGAACTTGTTAAGTTAGTTGCTATACTTTCTAACTTAGTAAATAATTCTAATTTCATGCTATTAGCATCAAAATTTTCAATTCCGTTAAATTTATCGAATATATTATTAATCCAATTTCTACAAGCATCATATACTCCTGGAATTGTATTTGATACAAATTCATTGATTTGTTCAGATAATAATGGTATTAGAGCATTAACAATTAGAAAAACAATTCCTAAAAATACAATATAACAAATGGCTGTTCCAAAACCTCTCCTAATACCTTTTTCTTTTAATTTGCTTACAATTGGGTCTAATAACCAAGCAATAAATAAACCAATAAATAAAGGTAATAATAATTTTAAAATAGTTAAAATAAACGGAAATATTTGTAATTCTTTTAAAACCTTAATTCCAATATAAACTCCTGCTACTATTAACATAACTAATAATATTTGAAAAACCTTATTACCTAGTAATACTAAACTGTTAATTTTTCCAATATCTAGTTCTTTATCATTTCTTTTTCTAAACATAACATCACCTAAATACTTAGTAATTCTTGTTCTTTCTCTTTCAATTTTTCTAAAACAATATTATTATATTTATTAATTAAATCTTGAACATCATTTGTTAATCCTTTAATATCATCTTCAGAAATTTCTAATTTTTTAATATCATTATTAGCATCTTGTCTTATGTTTCTTAAAGCTATTTTAGCATCCTCAGCCATTCCTTTAACTTGTTTTACATATTCCTTTCTTGTATCTTCCGTTAAAACAGGAATATTTAAAATGATTACTTCTCCATTATTGTTTGGTGTTAGGCCGACATTTGATTCATAAATTCCTTTTTCAATTGGTCCTAGACAAGTTTTATCGAAAGGTTTAATCATCAGTTGTCTTGCTTCTGGAATCGAAATATTGGCTAGTTGTTTTAATGGTGTTTCTGTTCCATAATAATTAACCATAACTCCATCTAATATAGCTGGATTAGCTCTACCTGCTCTAACATTTAAAAATCTTTTTTCCATATTAACAATTGTTTGCTCCATTTTTTCTTCTGTTTCTAATAAAATTTCTTCCATTTAAATTCTCTCCTTTAATAATTCTAAATTTTTATTATAATCACCATTAGTTAGAAAACTTCCAACAACAGCAATATCAGCGTTTTTTACTAAACTAATAGTTTCATTATTTATTCCGCCATCTACTTCAATTAAATAGTTATATTCACCTCTAAGTTGTTTTAATTTATCAATTTTACTAATCGAATTTTCAATAAATTTTTGTCCTCCACGACCTGGTTCGACTGACATAACCAATACTAAATCGATAAATGGTAGGTAGGGAATAATTTTTTCTACTCTAGTATCTGGTTTAATAGATAAACCAACATTTATTCCTAAACTTTTAATATATTTGATTGCTTCCATAGCGTCATCAATAGCTTCTAGATGAAATGTAATATATTTAGGTTTAAGTACTTTAAATTCATCAACATATTTATAAACATCACTAACCATTAAATGAATATCTAATGGTTTTGAATTATTTAAAAATGTTTTTACTTCTTCTATGTTCCAAGTTTTATTTGAAACAAAAATTCCATCCATAATATCTAGGTGAATTAAAGAAATATCAGTTTTAACTAATTTATTTAATTCATCTTTTAAGTTGTTTTTGATTGATAAAATAGAAGCTGATATTTTCATATTAATTCCTTTCTATGAATTTTAAATAATTTTCGTATCTACTTTTTAAAATCCCTTTTCCAATTTGGTTTTTTATTTCACATTTTGGTTCTTTTATGTGCATACAATCTTTATATGCGCAAGAGTCTCTATACTCATTAAATTCTACCATATTATCTCTTATATCACTTGGTTTCATATCATAAAAATCTAGAGCTGAAAAACCCGGTGTGTCAGCTATTAATCCTTCAGATAAAGAATATAGTGATACATGTCTAGTTGTATGTTTTCCTCTTCCTAACGCTTTAGAAATTTCATTTGTTTTTAAATCTAGGCTATCATCTAATAAATTTAATAGTGTTGATTTTCCTGCTCCACTTTGACCAGATAAAACTGTTACTTTATCTTTGAATAACTGTTTTATTTTGGTTATTTCGTTGTTATAAAATACTTGATAACCTATTTTTTTATAATAATTATAAATATTAGTAACATCATCTTTTAACAAGTCTTTTTTAGTAAAACATATTATTGGTGTTATATTGTTATATTCAATTATACATAACATTTTATCTAACAAATATAAATCTAGAGCTGGTTCACACAAACTTACTACCACAATTACTTGGTCGATATTAGCAACTGGTGGGCGGCGTAAGTAATTTTTTCTTTTTAAAACTTCTTTAATTACATTATTTTCAAATATTACATTATCTCCTACTATTGGAGTTATATTTTGATTTCTAAATTTTCCTCTTGCTTTACAAGTGTATAAGAAATTTTCACTACTGACAGTAAAATCCGAACTTATTATTTTAACAATTTTACCTTCCATTATTCTTCTAAAGTATCTCCTTCTTCTGGCGTTTCTACTACTTCTGATTTTTTAGTTACTGTTATTGTTAATTTTGCACCTTCGGTAACTGTTCCTGTTCTGCTTTGTGAAATAATAGTTCCTTCTTCATATTCATCTTTTATAACATAATCTATATTTAATTCCACTTTATATTTTTCACAGAACTTTTCAACTTCAGATACTGAATATTCTTTAAAATCAGGATATTCAACTTTATAAACTACATAATATAAAATGATTGTATTACCTTTTTGTAATCTTTCACCTTTTTTAGCGCTTTGATCGATAATTGTATTTTCTTTGTATTTATCTTGTTCTTCTTCACTAACTGCTTTTTCTTGGACAATTACATTTAATCCCTTATTAGTTAAATTGGCTTGAATAGATTTATATTCCTTTCCGGTATAATCTTCAATAATCACATCATCGCTTTTAATTGATACCACTAAAGTTATTTCTTTTTCTTTTTTTACGGTTCTTCCAATTTGTGGTTCAGTTCCAATAACAGTTCCTTCTTCTGAATCGCTTTTTTTCTCTTTTATTTCAGTATTGACATTCAAGCCTTTTTCTTTTAAGATTTGTTCTGCTTCTACAACTGTTGATCCAGTTACATCTGGAATAATTACATCTTCTACTTCAGTTACTTTTGGTAAAATGATTACAACTAAACAAATAAGAGCTAGTAAAAATGCACAAATACTACCTGTAATCCACATTGCCTTACTTAATTTGCTTTCCTTTTTTGTTTTTTTGTTTTTTTGTTTCATTTCTTCATCACCTTGAACTTCACTATTTTTTTCCATTCTACTTAAGTTTGGAACAACTAAAGTTTTTTCTAAATCATTTTCAGGATATTTATACACTAATCTTTGTTGTTGTAATCCTTCATCGGTTAAAGCATTTTTAATATCATCATACATTTCCTTAACATTGTCATATCTATTTTTCGTGTTTTTAGCACAAGCTTTTAATATAACATTTTCAATTGATTGTGGTATATCTGGATTTATTTTTCTTACACTTGGAATTGGTTCTTTCATATGTTTGATTGCTATTTCAACAGCGTTGTCTCCTTTAAATGGAATTTTACCTGTTAATAATTCAAACATTAAAATTCCTAATGAATAAATATCACTTTTAATCGTTGCTCCACTTCCATTAGCCTGTTCAGGTGGTAGATAATGTACACTTCCCATAACCGAATTAGTTTGAGTTAATTCATTACTATTTAAAGCTGTTGCTATCCCAAAATCAGTTATTTTAACTCTTCCATCTTCTAAAATTAAGACATTTTGTGGTTTGATATCTCTATGAATTATATAACTATCATGAGCACATGCAATTGCACTTGTTAGTTGTAACATAATATCAATTACCTCTGGTAGTGTTAGTGCTCCTCTTTTTTTAATTAAACTTTTTAAAGTTCTTCCATTTATATATTCCATTACAATATAGTAATTTCCATTGTCTTCACCGACATCATACATTTCAACAATATTAGGGTGTATTAAAGATGATGCTGAAATTGCCTCTCGTTGGAATCTTCTTACGAATTTTTCATCATCGGCAAGATCTCCTCTTAATACCTTAACTGCTACTTCACGATTTAAAATAGTATCATGAGCTAAATATACATTAGCCATTCCACCCTCACCAATAGTTCTTATAATTTGGTATCGGCCTGCTAGCATTTGTCCTTTATTAATCATGTTTTTCCTCCTTTACTAAATAAGCTATTGATATATTATCAGTTCCACCTCTATTATTACATTTAATAACTAATTTTTTTAATTTTTCGTCAATTGGTATATTTTCATTTAGTACTTTTGTTATTTGTTCATCGGTTAACATATTAGTTAGCCCATCACTACACAAAAGTATCCCGTCGACTTCTTCATCAATGCTTATAACATCCATTTCAACTGTATTTGTAGCCCCTAAGGCCTTCATAAGTACATTTTTTCTTGGGTGTTCTTTTGCTTCCTCTTTTGTTAATTCTCCTGATTTAACTAATAAGTTAACTAATGTATGATCTGTAGTTACTTTATGAATTTTATCGTTTTTAATTACATAACCAGAAGAATCACCGATATTTCCAAATAATAAGAAATTGTTAGTTAATATTGCAAGTACTATAGTAGTTCCCATTCCAACACTTTCAGGATGACTGCTAGTATGTTTATATATCAACACATTAGCTTCACTTACGATTTCTTTAATAAAATTAATGGCGTCTTCCTTAGTTCCAACACTACTTATATCAGCAAATCTCTTACCGATGTGAGAAATTGCTATACTAGATGCTACCTCACCATTTCTATGTCCACCCATACCATCTGCTACGGCCAATAAAACTTCATTATTCATGTCTTTAACAATTATAACGCTATCTTCGTTATGGTCACGTACTTTTCCAGGGTCTGTTAAATAACCATAGTTCATTCTTGAACCTCCTTAAAGTTTGCTCTTAATTGTCCACAAGCCGCACTGACTTTTGAACCAAATTCTTTTCTTACTGTTACATTTATTTTATTCTTTTTTAAAATATCATAAAATTCCATTACTCTATCACTTCTTTTGTATTCGATATGACTTGTTTCATTATATGGGATTAAATTCACATAGCAATTCATTCCTTTTAACAATTCTGATAATTCTAAAGCATTTTCCTTTGAATCGTTAACATTCTTTAATAAAATATATTCAAATGTAACTCTTCTATTTGTTTTACTAATATATTCTTTTAAAGTTTTAATCAATTCATTTAATGGATATACTTTGTTAATTGGCATTATTTTACTTCTTAATTCATCGTTAGGAGCATGAAGCGATACTGCTAAATTAATTTGTTTACCATTATTAGCAAATTCTTTTATTTTAGGCACAATACCACAAGTTGATACTGTAATATGTCTACTTCCTAAAGCAATTCCTTTCGGTTCATTTATTATATCTATAAAATTCATTAAATTATCATAATTATCAAATGGTTCACCAATTCCCATTACTACTAAATGAGTAATTCTCTCATTTGTCTCCTCTTCAATCATTAATAATTGTAAAACCATTTCATATGCTTCTAGATTACGAATTTTTTTAAGTCTACCACTTTCACAAAAACTACACGACATATTACAGCCTACTTGACTAGATACACATAAACTTAGACCATAATCATGCCTCATCAAAACTGCTTCTATTTTATTTTTATCATGTAATTCAAATAAATATTTTTTGACATCTTTATCCTCTTGTTTTGCTACTATTTCTAAATGGTTCATCGTAAAATCTTGTTTTAATTTTTCAATTATTTGTTTTTTTACGTTAGACATTAAGTCAAATGATTTTATTCTCTTTACATACAACCATTCATATATTTGCGTTGCTTTATATTCTTTTTCACCTAAGTTGGTAAAATATTCTTTTAATTGAGCAATTGTCATTCCATATATATTTTTCATATATTCCACCTATTTAATTGTATCAAAATAATGAAATAAAGTCTATAAATTTAAGGAAAACACCAAAAAATTATATAGAAAATATTATTTTTAGTGTATAGTATTTTTTTAGTTTACATTTATTTTAAAATTTAATTCTATTTATGTAGTATTATTTTGTTATAGTTACATAAAATATTTAAGATAATTAACATTGACATTATTTTTTGTTTATGGTATATTATCCACATAAGAACTCAACTACGGTGATAAATCCCGTACTTAGTTCTTTTTTCGTTCATATATTTTTTTAAAACTTCTATTTTTTAATTTAATTTTAATATAATGATTTAAATTAATATTATTAATTTTTTTATAACCATATACGCTTTTTATTCTATTTATATCTATTTTAACTCTATTTATATAAGTCATAGTTTCAATTTCTATTGGTATAATTATATTATCACTATTTTTATCTTTTATCATTGTTAAAATCAAATAATCTTTATTATTTTTATTTCTAAATATTGCTCTTGGTTCATCCAAATTGTTTATTGCCTTTATATAAACAGTCTTACCAAGTCCATGATAATGGTCTCTTATACCAACTGACAATCCTAACTTCTTTGCCTCCATCTCTGTTAAGATGTTTTTTCTAATATGCGAAGGATTTTCATACATTGGTAAATCTTTTACCCCATAGCTAACCAATATTTTAGGAGTTGAATCTCTTAATTTCACTGGATTTCTTTCATTTATATTATTTAAAACATTATCTATACTTTTTTCTATGTTAATATTTAAAGTATTTTTAACTGTTTTACAACTGTTCATAATTTCACCTCTATAAGTTATATACAATTTTTTTATTTGATTTCCTTTTTATTTGAATAGATAAAATAATTTTTAAAAAAATAGTTGTATTATTTTTTTAAAAGTGTATAATTTAATATATGAACAAATATTCATATGAGGTGATTTATGAGCGAAGAAAAAATAAATAATTTAGCACTTTTTTTCAAAGTATTTAGTGATTCAACAAGACTTAAAATAATAAATGCTCTACTCACAAAAGAATTAAACGTGTGTGAACTTGCAAATGTTGTTGAAATTAGCCAATCGGCAGTATCTCACCAATTACAATTTTTAAAATTATCAAAATTAGTTAAATTTAAAAAAATAGGTAAAGAGGTTTATTATTCACTTGATGATGAGCATATCAAAGACATTTTCATGAAAGGTTGTGAGCACATTGACGAAATATAAATATAATCTAAAAAATTTAAATTGCGCTAATTGTGCATTAAAAATTGAAAATAAATTGAATGAAGAAGAAAGTATTAAAAATGCTAGAGTTAACTTCAATACTTTAAAACTATTCTTTGAAACAGATATAACTGAACCATTAAATTTTATTCAAAGTATAGTTTCTAAGATTGAACCTGAAGTTATTGTATACGAAAATGAAATTGAAAATAAAAAAAATTATTCACTTATAAGACTATTAATAGGAGTGATATTTGCTATATTGGGTTTTTATTTTAAAATAGAAATTCTTGTTTTACTAGCATATGCAACTCTATTAGCAAGAACAATTAAAAATGCTTTTATTATGTTAGTTAAAGAAAAATCAATAAATGAAAACTTACTGATTACAATTTCTTGTGTTGGTGCTTACTTAGTAGGAGAACACATGGAAGGATTAATGGTTATTTTCTTATATGAAATTGGTAAAATATTAGAAGATAGAGCTATTAACAAAAGTAGAGGTGCGATTAAATCATTAATGGATATAAAACCAGACTATGCTAATATAAAAACTAACGATGGTATTTTAAAAGTTTCTCCAAGTGAAGTTAAAATCGATGATATCATTGTAGTTTTAAAGGGTGAAAAAATTCCATTAGATGGAATAATCGTTAAAGGTAATTCTACTATCGATGAATCTTATATAACAGGTGAAGTTGTTCCAAGGTATGTCTCTACCAAAGATAATGTATTATCAGGTACTATTAATATTGGTGATGTAATTCTAGTTAAAGTTACTAGTGAATTTTCTAATAGTACTGTAAATAAAATATTAGATTTAGTTGAAAATGCAACTGATAAAAAAGCTAAAACCGAAACATTTGTAAATAAATTAGCTAAAATATATACACCTATTGTACTTATATTAGCCATTTTAACAGCCATATTTATGCCAATGATATTTAATGTGACTTATAGTGAAAGTATTTATAAAGCATTAATATTTTTAGTTATATCTTGTCCTTGTGCGATTGCTATATCAGTACCACTAAGTTATTTTTCAGCGATTGGTAAAGCAAGTAAAGAAGGTATTTTAATAAAAGGTAGTAATTATATCGATATATTAAAAGATATTAAAACTTTTGTGTTTGATAAAACAGGTACACTTACTAAAGGTGAATTTGAAATTGCTAAAGTAGAAATTTATAACAAAGAATATAAAGAAAAAGAGATTATCAATTTGATTTTAAAAGGAGAATCTTTTTCTAATCATCCTATCGCTAAATCTTTAACTAAAAATAAAAAAATTGATACTAGTGATGTTAGAAACTTTAAAGAATTAGAGGGTTTGGGATTACAGTTTGAAATTGGCGATGATAAATATTTATTAGGTAATGATAAGTTAGTAAAAACTAATACTAAAACAGGTATTTTCTTGAAGAAAAATGATGAATTAATTGGTTCAATTAGTTTAAATGATACTTTAAAAGAAAACACTGAAAAAGTAATCAAAGAACTAAAAAGAAATAATCTTGATATTTATATGTTTACTGGTGATAACGAAGAACAGGCTAAAAAAATTGCGGATTTATTAGGTATTAAATATAAATGTGGTATGTTGCCTAAAGACAAATACGATAATGTTTTAAAACTAAAAGAAAATAGTAAAGTTGCATTTATTGGTGATGGTATAAATGACTCTCCTGTTTTGATTGGTGCGGATATAGGAATATCAATGGGTGGCGTTGGTTCTAATGCTGCTATTGAAGCCTCTAGTATAGTTATTATGAATGATGATTTAGAAAAAATTATTGAAAGTATTAATATATCTTATAAAACAAATCATATTATCAAACAAAATCTAATTTTTGCTATATCAACTAAAGTAATAATTTTACTATTAAGTGTATTAGGCATTGCTGGTATGTGGCAAGCTATATTTGCTGATGTTGGTGTTACATTAATAACAATTTTAAATACCCTAAGAATTTTGAAATAAAATTTTTAGGTTTTTTTTATTTTTTATTTGTTTTTTATTAAAAATGTGTTATAATTAATTTGCTTGTGGATTGTTAGCTCAGTTGGTAGAGCAACTGACTCTTAATCAGTGGGTCTAGGGTTCGAGTCCCTAACAGTCCACCAAATTAATAGTAAACTCGGAAAGTTCGAGTAAAAATTAAAACGGCTTGTCAAAAAGTTGTTTTTTTTCATCATTATTATTTATCATCTTTATGAGAGATTCGATAGATATCCAACAACTAATATTTCCTATAAAAATAAACAAATACATAATTCACTTATGTTAACAGGTTATTGCTAATTATTAATGTTTGTAAAAAAATTGGTTAAATTTTTTCATAGGTCTATTATATAATTAAAAAATAGGTTTAAAAACCTATTATTAAACATATAACGAAAAAGGCTAAACCTAAAACCATTGTTAATCGTGTTATAAATAATTCCCCACCGCGTTCTTTACGGTTAGCGAATAAAGCACTATTTCCGCCAGTTATTATACTAGATGCGCTTTCAGCTTTACCTGCTTGTAATAAAACTACTGAAATCAATAATATTGATATTATTATTAATAGTATTTGCATAACTTCCTCCTTGAACATATTCATTATAGCACATTTTCAAAATTAATGCAAATTGAACAAATAATCCTTATTTTGTAAGGGATAATCCAACATAACAAAGTTAAATCATTGTTTGTTTTGAACCTTAAACTCTTTTAACATTTTAGTCAAAGCCCTTTTTTCAATTCTTGAAACATAACTTCTTGATATTCCAAGTTCTTTAGCAATTTCTTTTTGGGTCATTTCATCTTGATTATTTAAGCCATATCTTTTAATTATTATTTCTTGCTCTCTTTTAGTTAAAACTTTAAAGTATTCTTTTAAAGCATTTATATTATCTTTGTCTTGTAATTCAGATGCAAAATCAAGTTTAGGTGTTTTCAATATATCTAAAAATGTTATTTCATTGCCATCTTTATCAAATCCTATAGATTCATTTATACTTATATTTTTGCTATGTCTTTTATCACTTCTATAAAACATCAATATTTCATTTTCAATGCATTTTGCTACATAGGTAGTTAATCTAGTACCATGTCTATAGGAAAAGCTATCTACTCCTTTAATTAATCCAATTGTTCCTATACTAATCAAATCATCAACATCATCGTTTTTATGGTCATATTTTTTTACTATATGAGCTACCAACCTAAGATTATGTTCAATTAATTTATTTCTTGCTTCCTTATCACCTAAACGCATCTTTTCAATATAAGCTTCTTCTTCCTCTTTTGATAGTGGTTCTGGAAAAACATTATTAGAATATGCAGCTGTAAAAATTAAAAAATCCTTAAATAAATATTTTAAAAACTTAAACATAAGTCACCTCATTAAAGAATATGTTAAACCCTTGACACCTTTGCATATTTTATGTAAACTTATTTAAGGGTATTATTTTAAAATTTCAGCAAATAATAGAAAGGGTGAATAAAATGAACTATAAAAAGTACACTAATAAAGCTTACAACCTTCATTTGATTAATATAGATAAATTTAAGACAATTTACATAAAAATCAATTTTAAAAAGAAAATAAAAAAAGAAGATATAACTTATCGTAATTTACTAGATAAAATACTTTTAGAAACAACAAATAAATATAAAACGAGTCGTGAACTTGAAATAATGACTGAAGAATTATATGGTCTATCTTTAAGCAGTGATACTAATCTATCAGGAAATTATGTTATAACATCTTTTTCAAGTTATTTTTTAAATGAAAAATACACAGAAAAAGGTATGAATGAAAAATCAGTTAAATTTATTTTGGATTTTATCTTTAACCCTGATGTCTCAAATAATTCTTTTGTCAATTTTAATCTAGCTAAAAGATTGGTTATGGATGACATCAAAAATCTTAAAAACGAGCCTAAAGTTTATAGTCAATTAAGATTATTTGAAGAAATGGATAAAAAAAGTCCTTTATCATTAAATACAAGTGGTTATGTAGAAGATTTAGAAAAAATAAATGGTAAAAAATTATATGACTATTACAAAAACTTTTTAAAAAGTGATTTAATCGATATTTTTGTCGTTGGAAATATTGATGATGATTTTAAAAAATTAATTATCGATAATTTTAATGTAAACACTTTGAAAAAACCTACAGAGTCACATTTTATTAAATTTGACAAAATAAGAAAAAGAATTAAAACGGTTCATGAAGTGATGCCTTTAGAACAAGCAAAATTAAATATTGGTTTAAAACTCAATGATTTAACTCCATTTGAAATGAAATATGTTTGCAATATGTATAGTTATATACTAGGTGGTGGGGCAAATTCAAAATTATTTAAAAATGTAAGAGAAAAAAATAGCCTTTGTTATTATATAAACTGTTCATATCGTCCAGTTGCTAATTTAATGGTAATTACAGCCGGTATTAATAAAGAACAATTTAAGAAATGCACTAATTTAATAAAAAAAGAATTAAGTAATATGGCTAAGGGTAATTTTAGTGAAGAAAATTTAAATGAAGCTAAAACCACTTATTTAAGTGCTTTAGAGGAAATCATGGATAGTCCTGCTAGTATAGCAAGAACATTTGAATCTCATGAATATATCGGCTTAGATTTAATTGATGAAAGAAAAAATAATATTAAAAATGTAACTTTTGAAGATGTTGTTAATTTAGCTAAGAAAGTTCATATTGATACAATTTATGTTTTAGAAGGAGGCAGTGATGAAAAAGACAATAATTGATAATTTAGATTTAGAACTTTATTCTGAAACATTGGAAAATAAATTAGAAATATATATTGTTCCTATGAAAAACGTTAATAATATATATGTTACTTTTTCAACTAAATATGGCTCAAATGATATTGAATTTGTACCGATTAATGAAAACAAAATGAAAAAATTTCCTTTAGGAATTGCTCACTTTTTAGAACACAAAATGTTTGAACAAAAAAATGGTGTTGACCCTTTTAGTTTCTTTAGCGAAAGAGGTTGTAGTGCTAATGCTAATACTAATCAAACTAAAACAACTTATTTATTTTCTGGTCCTAATTTTTTTCTAGAAAATTTAGAATATTTATTAGATTATGTACAATCTCCTTATTTTACAGATTCTAACGTATCAAAAGAAAAAGGCATAATTGAACAAGAAATAAAAATGTATTTGGATGACCCAAACACTCAGTTATATGAAAAATTACTTAACAATTGTTTTGTAAATCATCCTATTAGGTATCCTATTATCGGTGATGTTTCTAGTATTAACAAAATCACAAAAGAAGACTTATATGAATGTTATAATACCTTTTATAATCCATCTAATATGTTTATCGTAATTACTGGAAATGTTGAACCTAACAGTGCTATTGAAGCAATAAAAAACAATCAAAGTAAAAAGAAGTTTCCTATTGGACAAAAAATTAAGATTAAAAAATATGATGAACCTAATAACGTGGTTAAAACTAATGAAACATTAAAATTAAATGTTGGAATTAAAAGGTGTGCGGTTGCGTATAAAATTAAACTTCCAAAAGACAATTTATATCAAGCACTACTTTATTATACAACTTTATTTGATATTAAATTTGGTTCCACTTCCATACTAGGTGAAAAATTAAAACAAGAAAAAATTATAAACACTAATCTTGGAATCGGATTTGATAATACTAGTGAACATTTACTTATATTTGTAATTGGTGAGACTAATGAACCTAGTTTATTAATCGAAAAAATTAAAAATGAACTTTCTAATTTAGAAATAAGTAAAGAAGATTTTGAACGCAAAAAGAAAACTTTAATAAGTTCTCTAATCTATGTCAGTGATAATATCTTTAGTATAAATAGAACTCTTATGAATGATATAATTAAATATAATTTTATTAGAACTAATCGATATAAAGAAATTAAAAAACTTAACTTTAAAGATTTTAATAATTTAATTTCCAACACTGATTATAGTAATATAAGTGAATTAATAATCGAACCTAAAGAACAATAACTTGTTCTTTTTTTGTAAATTTATTTAAAAAAACTGTTACAAAACGTAACAGAATTATTTAGCAGACAACACAGCACGCGCCGAGCCGCTACCGGTGCCACCACCAGCGCTGTCGCTGAAGCTGAACACCCCCGCATTAGCACCATCGTTACAGCTGCCCCCGCGAATGAACCAAGAGAAGCTTGAGTACGGGAAGTTCGCGTAATCTGAATACCATCCACCATTATTACTTCCGAAAGTAGTTAAAGGCTCTTTTGTTGCATCTCCTAATTTTCCTCTTGCATGACTTGTATTAGACGTGCCGTATTTATAACTATCATAATATTTTGCATCTGGAGCAGTTGTAAATCCAGCATTACTTGAATAGAATGCATTACTTGAGTTCTTCATGTTACCCATTACATATTCCCATGCACCACCACTCATATCGTAAACACCATATATATTTCCAGTTGTTGATTGGGCTACATTGGTTTTATATGCGGTCCCACTACCCCCACCAGTATAGAAGTTTGAATTTTTATTAACTGCTATATCTGTTGTTCCTAGTCCATATTTACTTTGTTTTAAATAAGCTACTGCTCCCCATTCCATGTTTTTGAGCATATGTGAATCTCCATCAGTAATTTCATAATCCTCAGAAATGTTTTGAATTGAATAAAAGAAATTCGATACATTTGCATATCTAAAACTAGAAACACCAGGTTTAATAGTTACAACCGATATTTTATTACAATTAGACGCTGATGGTGTTTTATTACATGTACTATTTGTTGTACTAATTTCAAATTTTCCTACCCAAAATCCCGTTAATTCTCTACTACCTAAAGTAAACGCTGGGTGCGTATAAGTACTTACGTTATCATTAATACTATTAAGGCTCTTATCTATACATTCTTCTGTTCCATCAACATTATTACTACACTTAACAGAACCTGTTGTATTAGTATTTATTTCAAAAGTTACATTGATTAATTGTTCAGGTGTGGAGCCATTATTTCCGTTAAATATTGTGTATTTATATCTTGGAATCCATACATACCATAATAAAACATCTGATTCGTTAATTATATCGCCTACTTCTTTAGTGACATCATCCTTTAAAATAACAGCATTAGCCCATTGTTTATTGTTATAATCATACCAATTTGTATATATATCTGCATATATCCAATTAGTACCATTATATTTAATCGGAACCATTTTATTTAACAAATCTGGTACATTAGCCCCAGTACCATCGTTGTAAACATATTTTTCAGTACAACTATCTTTGAAATCATATGTATAACTTTTATTTACAACTTTTACTTCTACTTGTTGTTCTAGTGATACTTCATTTTTTGTTACTGGATTAACAAATGGAGCTGTTATAAATTGCTCATTAGCTAATTCTGCTAAAGAAATACAATATGTATTTCCATTAATTAACTCATAATCAAATTTTAACAAATAAAGTTCTGTCGCTTTATAAAGCATATCATTAGACGCATCACTCAAATCATTTTGTTTATTTTTAACTAAATTTAAAATAGATGGTATTACTAAAATACCTAAAATGGCTAGTAGTGTGATAACTGCTACTAATTCAATCAATGTAAATCCTTTTTTCATATATTACCTATCCTTTACTATATAAATTATATAATAATTTTCTAAATAAAACAAGTTCAAAAATGATATGGATTAAAATCTATACTAACTGTTAGTCTATTATTCAATCTATATTTATTAAAAATATAAGTTAAAACATCTAATATGTTTTGTGTTTTTTTATATTTTATAATAATATTCATATAATATATATTATTAATTTTAGGCATACTTGAAGTAGTTGGTCCTAAAACAATTTCTGAAGTATTATTTCTAATATATGAATTTATTTTATCAGCTTCATTATTTAATAATTCAAAATCATTACTTTGCATTCTAATCAAAACTAGATTATAAAATGGAGGATATAACAATTTTTTTCTTATTTTCATTTCTTCTTCATAAAATCCTACATAATCATTATTACTTGCTTTAATAATACTATAATTATCAACATTAAATCCTTGAATTACAACTTTTCCTTTTAAACTACTTCTCCCAGCTCGTCCTGATACCTGATTAAGTAATTGAAAAGTTCTCTCTCCACTTCTAAAATCTGGTATATTTAAACTAGCATCACCGTTTAAAACACCTACCAAAGTTACTTTAGGAAAATCAAGTCCTTTAGCTATCATTTGTGTTCCAATTAAAATATTATACTTTTCGTCTTTAAAATCGTTAAATATTTTTTCATGAGCATTTTTAGTTCTTGTCGTATCTATATCCATTCTAATTGCTTTAGCTTTAGGAAAAATTTTTGTAATATATTCTTGTAGTTTTTCAGTTCCCATTCCTAAATCACTTAATTTATCATTGTTACAATTTGGACATTTATTTATTTTATAAGTTTGATAATTGCAATAATGACAAATCATTTTATTAGTTTTTTTATGATAAGTAAGTGGTATATCACATTTTGGGCACTTATGAGTAAATCCACAATTTGGACAAGTTACAACTGTATTATAGCCTCTTCTATTTAAAAGTAATATAACTTGTTCTTCTTTATCTAAACATTCATTTATATTATCATACAATTTTTTAGATAAAATAGTATTTCCTTTCTTAAATTCTTCTTTCATGTCAACTAAACTAACTTCTGGTAAATTATTATTAACTCTATTTTTCATTTCTAATAATTCATATATATTAGTTTTAGCTCTTGTATAACTTTCAATCGATGGGGTTGCAGAACCTAAAACTAAAGGACAATTATGAGTTCTTGCTCTATAAATTGCAATATCTTTAGCATCATAATAAGGATAATTTTCTTGTTTATATGTTTGAGAGTGTTCTTCATCTATTATAATAATTCCAATATTACTTAAAGGAGCAAAAATCGCACTTCTAGCACCTACTACAATATTTACTTCATCATTTTCGATTCTTCGCCATTCATCATATTTCTCACCATTGCTTAACCCACTGTGTAGTAGAGCAATTTTATCAAATCTCGTTTTAAAAGTATTAACTAATTGAGGAGTCAAACTAATTTCTGGTACTAGTACAATTGCTTTCTTATTTTCCTTTAAAACTTTATCAATTAAACGCATATATACTTCTGTTTTCCCACTTCCTGTAACTCCATGAATTAGATATGGTTTGAATTGGTCTAATTTTATTTTATTAATTATATTTTCTTGTTCACTAGTTAATAATGGCAATTCCTTTTTTGAAATTATGCTTTGTTTTAATCTATATTCTTCTTTTAATTCCTCTTTAACATAACCTTTATTAATTAAACTTTTAACAGTACTAGAAGATATTTTATTAGCTTCTTTTTTTAATATTTCATTAGTAATAAACAATTCTTTTATTTTTTTCTGATTGTCAGTTTTAGGAATAAAATCTTCTACTAAACATAGATAACTAACCATTTTTTTATTAATAGTTAAATTATTTTTTGCTTTTAAGGCACTTGGAAGCATAGTTTGATAACAACTCATTAAAGTACATAAATACTTTTTACTCATATATTTACCTAAAGCTAGCATTTCCTCATTTAAAACAGGTTTAGAATCAACTAAAGATATTATATTTTTTAACTCAAATTCTAAATCTTTATTATCGATACTAATGACAAATCCTTCTAAAATTCTATTATTAAAAGGAACTTTTACTCTACTTCCGATAGAAACCTTTATATCATTTAAAATATTATAAGTAAACGTTTTATCTAATTTATTAATTTCAACTAATACGTCCGCTGTCATAATAACCTCCTAAAATAATGGGGCAAAAAGTCTTAAAATTGATTGCCAAATTCTTTTTATTAATTTATAATTAACTTCTTCTTTAGTTACTTCGTGAGATACTGATATTGTATCAATAACATCTTGTTTTATTTTTTTGATTTCTGAAGTACTTTCCATATAAACACCATTTTCAAAATGAAGATATAAACTTCGATAATCCATATTAATTGTTCCGACTATTGAAATATCATCATCACATACAAATACTTTAGAATGAACAAAACCTTTTGTATAAGTTAATATGCTTATTCCTTCATCAACTAAATTTTTAACATATGATTCGGTTAGAGTATAAACTATTTTTTTATCAGGTATACCAGGTATAACAATTTTTACATCGACTCCTCTTTTACGGGCTAATAAAAGAGCATTTAACATATTAGTATCTATAATTAAATATGGAGTCATAATATACACATATTCTTTTGCTTGATTAATTATATTTAAATAAGCGTCCTCGCCCTCTAGGTCTATTATATTAACTGGTGAACAGCCAAATGGTACTGTATATCCATTTTCTTTTATTTCATCTTTAAAATCATATCTAAATATATTATAATCAATATCCTCTTTTGTAAATGCGTTCCAATTAGTTAAAAATAGTACTGTTAAATTAAAAACAGAATCTCCAATTAATTTAATAGCATTATCTTTCCAATGACCATGTGGACTATTTATATTGATATATTCATCAGATAAATTAACGCCACCAGTAAATGCAACTTTACCATCAATTATAGTGATTTTTCTATGGTCACGATTATTCATAAAAATTCCTCTAAATGACTTTAATTCGTTAAATACAACACATTTAATTCCAAATGTTTCTAATTCCTTTTTGTAAGTTTTAGGTAATAAAAATACACTTCCCATATCATCATAATAACCCTTACATCTAAGCCTTCTTTTACTTTTTCTTTTAATATATTGAGAATACCATTCCACATAATTCCTTTTTGATTTATTATAAAATATTCAATAAAAATAAATTTTTTTGCTTTTTTCAGTTCTTTAAGATATTCAAAATAAAACTTTTCTCCAGTTTCATAATAAGTGATTTGATTATTTTTACTAACTGGATAACCTAAATAATTATTAAAATATTTAAGTTTATCTAATTTTTTTTCATCTAATTCTTTAGTTATTTTCTCATTAATATGATAGTATTTTTTAGAATTTTTTTCTGATTTATAAATACTAATTAAAGTTTTACTTTTTAGCATATTACTACCTAAAGCTATATATATCAATGTTCCAGCTACAGGAGTTATAGCGATTAATAAAATTATAGGTATTTCATTAGTAATTCTTTTACTATTCTTAATTATATTTAATATAATTAAAATACTAAGTACCGAAACTAATGCTTTTACTAAAAAAAGTTTTTCATAAAAATACAACATAATCACAACACTAAATGATATTTGCAATATAAAACTCAAAGCAACTATAACGCATCTTTTTATCGTTGTCATAATAACCACCTAAATAATATTTTATCATATTTTTTTTAAAAAAACTCATAATAATTATGGGTGATTTAATGAAACCAATTATTGGAATTGTTGGAAGACCAGGTTTTAATCAAAAAACAACAATTGAGGTATTAGATAGTTATAGAATTGCTATAATTAAATCAGGTGGTATTCCTATCTTGATTCTTCCAACTCAAACAGTTGAGTATTATAATAATAAAAATATTTCTTTATTAACAATGCAAGAAAAGGACATGTTAAAAAGACAAATAGATTTAGTTGATGGTATTTTATTACAAGGTGGAAGCGTTTGTTATGAATACGATAAATATATTTGCAGTATAGCTCAAAATAAGCCTATTTTAGGAATATGTATGGGAATGCAAGTAATGTGTAATTATGAAAATGATAATAAAAACATTAAAATAGATAAACATCAAAGTAATGATAATTATGTTCATGATGTTTTTATTAATGAAAACTCACATTTATATAAAATACTAAAAGAAGAAAAAATAAAAACAAATAGTAAACACAATTATAAGGTACAAAATAGTGGCTCATATAATATTTGTGGGAAAAGTGGCGATGTAATAGAAGCAATCGAAAAAGGAACTGGTTTTAATATTGGTGTTCAATGGCATCCTGAAAAAAATTATGACAATGACATTTATAGCCAAAGATTATTTAGAGAATTTATATATCATAGTAAAAAGTCACACCATTAGGTATGACTTTTTTAACTAAAAGTTTTTTGTTGTCTGTACGTTTGTAATTTATCACGGGTTTCATCAATTGAAACATTATACTTATCTAAATATTCATCTGTATCATCAGCATCGAAACCTTTTATAATTTTACTATTAGTGTTACATCTAAGAGCGATAGTACTCGTGTAAGATAATTCATATTCAATTAATATTTTTACAGCTGGTGAGAAATCATCAAAATATAAATTTTCTCCATCAATTTTTATTGTGGCTCTATTCTCAATAAAATCAGTAATGAATTTAAATATTTCTTCCATTTGCTTTATATTCCCACTAGCAGATAATTCTGTTAGTGTAATGTTTAAATCATCGAAATATTTTACTAAAGTTCTTTCTTTTGCATTATAACTAAATTGTGAAAGTTCAATATATTTTTCTTTGCTTTCATAAGATGTATTATGATTAACAACTGAAGAGTATAAAAAATTTTTTGATGGGGTAAATGGTTCGTATGAAAGATAATTTGTTTCGTTCGCCAGCTCAAAAATTCTCTCTCCATCCTCATTTGAAAAATCAAAAGCATTTACATAAAGCAATACTGATTTGATACCACCAAATTCACCTTCATAACCCTTATTTTTCATGTTTTCAGCTATTTTAGTTGCTTCTTCATCAAAATTCTCTGCTGTCAAAGTTTCGATTTCTTCACTTGTTAAATCTACATTAGGAGCAATTACATCTTCTACACCAGGTTTTGGGACATCAGGAGTATTTGTGTTTGTTTTTCCACATCCTGTTGTTATAACTGCTGTTGTTGCTAATACTAATGATACTGCTTGTACTTTTAACCTATTTTTGTTTTTTAATAATCTTTCATATAAAGATAATTTTTTCATTTTTATTCCCCGTTTCTAATGTGCTTTATACTAACACTTTTTTCATACTTTGTCAATAATTTTAATACTTACAAAAAAAAGTAATAACATTTTTGTTTACAATATTTATAGTCAAAGATTATTTAGGAAGCTTATATATCATAGTAAAAAGTCACACCATTAGGTATGACTTTTTTTAACCAAAAGTTTTTTGTTGTTCAAATGTTTCTGTTTTATCCTGAATTTTATATCCACAATCATTAAGTTCATTCATATATTCATCTGAGAAAAAATCAGTAAATCCCTTGATAATTTTACTATCAGTATCACATCTAAGAGCAACCGTTTTTGCACATAGAAAATCATAATCAACTAAAATTCTAGCAAAAGGTGAAAAATCATCCAAATATAAATTTTCTCCATCAATTTTTATAGATGCTTTTTTAGAAACAAAATCATTAATAAACTTAATTGTTGTTTCCATTTGTTTTGTATCATTATTATCAGATAATTCTTGAAAATTAATAACCAATTCATCAAAATACTTTAACATTGCTCTATCAGTTTTATTATAACTAAATTGAGCCAAATTAACACGTTTTTCTTTTGTTTCATTATCACAATTATAATCGTAAACTATATTTAAAAAATCCAAACTAGGACGATATGGTAAATATGAAACAAGGTTTGTTTCATTCGCCAACCCAAAAATTATCTTACCATCTTCATTTGAAAAATCAAAAGCATTGGCATTAAGTAATACTGATTTAAGACCTACAAATTCCCTTTCATAACCTTTACTTTTCATGTTTTCAGCTATTTTAGCTGCTTCTTCATCAAAATTCTCTGCTGTTAATGTTTCGATTTCTTCACTTGTTAAATCTACATTAGGAGCAATTACATCTTCTACACCAGGTTTTGGGACATCAGGAGTATTTGTGTTTGTTTTTCCACATCCTGTTGTTATAACTGCTGTTGTTGCTAATACTAATGATACTGCTTGTACTTTTAACCTATTTTTGTTTTTTAATAATCTTTCATATAAAGATAATTTTTTCATATTTATTCCCCGTTTCTAATGTGTTTTATACTAACACTTTTTTCATACTTTGTCAACAGTTTTAATACCTACAAGTGTCAAATGTATCTTTTCTATTTTGAGTACATGTTCCTGTTGCCCCTGTCATTTCAATTAACTCTGTTAAATAATCACTTATACAATGTGTTCCTTTTCCTTTATCACATACCATTCCTGTTTTCATTCCGGTACTATCATAATCATAGGCATTGTTTTTATTGTATTCTCTTATTCTATTTATTATTGCTGGCGTTAATTTAAATGAATACATTGGTTCTAGGTTATATACTTCATCTCCAACTACATTTCTATTATTTAAAATGTATTTTTTAACAACATTATTTGTATTACTGCAATTATTGCTATCACACCAATTCGCTCCTGTATTTCTTCCTTTTCCATCTATGTTTGGAAATGGTTCATATAAATCTATTGGTCTATATATTAGTGTTATTCCACCAGTCGAATCAGTAGGTTTAGGAGGATCAGATGGTACTAATCCATTTGTTACTTTATAATCACAATATACTTTATTGTAATCTGATATAGAATCATTGTTAGCTTGTTCTTGCATTAATTTTTCTATTCTAGATTCTCCATTCGCATCCAAATGTCCAATATTAGTATAAGTAAGAGATAACTCTCCTAAACCTGTTGAATAGCCATAAACTCCAGGTTTAGTAGCAAAACCAACTGGTAAGTTACCATGACCTATATCAATATAATTAAAATATTTACTATTTCCAAACGACGCTAATTGATTAGCATGGAATGATTGTCCATTCGTTTTGTTTACATATCTATATACATCATCGCTTAATTTAACTGTACTTAAAGCATTGGCTTTTACTTCCCTATTTCTACATTTTCTAACATCATAGAAATCTTTTGTTATTTTGTTATTATTGCTATCATAACCTACAATTAAAGTTAACTTTGGATTATTTGCATCACAATCATATAAATCGGATGTCATAGTTATTTCAGTTGATACATTAAGATTTCCATCATATGTATAAATATTACCATTTGCTCCTTTATATGTTAAATTAACTTTAGGATTAACATTATAAAAATTTTTCTTTTTGTCTTCTTGGCTAAAATCTCCCCAATCATAACAATTTTTCATTCTTTCCTTAATTGCTTTTGCTCTATTTAACCAATTTATATATAATCTTTCATATGTTTTTGCACTTTCGCTTAACACTGGGGTATATATAGTACTGCCAGTTGAATCACACCATGAAGAAACATTTGCTGTATTTAATTTACCATCCACTCTAACCATACCATCGGAATTATTATACTTTCCTAAATATCTCCATGTATATCCATGAGCAGTTTCTGGTATTGTACTAACACAGACTGTTACATATGTACAGTTTCTTTCCACGCCATCAACAGTAGTACATGAGCCTTCTTTTTTTTGGGTTTCATAGCCTGTACAACAATAGCCATTGCCAAGGGCATCTCCTCTATCACAATAATAATCACAATCTGGTCTAGTCGATGGAACAAACTTTACTAAATCTGTTTCTTGTCTTTCTTTAATTTTCCACAACTCGTAATATTTAGATATTTGTTCATTAGCATAATTAAGTTGACTTATAAACTTGTCCCAATCAATCTTTTGAGTCTTACACCATCTTTGTCCAGATAAATAATTTGAACTTTCTGGAAAAATGAAATTTGAACCCGCTTTGACTGAAGGCGTTATGCTGGAAGCATTAGCAGAAAAATCTTCAACACAAGATACCGGGCAAAAATCATTATCACCTAAACCATACTCACTATCATCTGTTTTAGAGTCTACTAATAAAGTTTTATCAGGATAAATACAAAAATTCCAGTCAGAACCATCACTATATGATTCCATTTTTGAAAAACATTCAAATTTTGAACTAGTTTTCCAATTAATAACCGGAGGACACACTCTTGTTTGTGGGTCTTCAATTTTTTCATATTCAAGGCAAGTATTAATTTCAGTAGTTTTTGTTGTTATACATTGTCCATCTTTCTCAACAGAACCTTCTGGGCAAATTTGTTTATGACAGCATTGACTTGCTTGCAAAGATTTAACCGCACATTTACAAGTATAAATATATGTCTTATTACCTCCACTACCTAATCTTGTCTTAGTAACTGAACATGATTTATATAGTTTTTTTCCTGTCTTATCACTGAATTCTGTTCCCTCTAATTCAGAACATCGTTTTTCGGCTTCAATACTCCACCCTTCACCAACTGTAAACTCTTTTTCAACTGTTCCACAATCAGACCATTGTTTATTTTCATTAGTGCATGCTGAACTTGAAACAAGATAATCACAAGTTTTTTCAACTACCTTCCCAGAAGGAACCTTAGTTTTTCCATATTTCTTACAACAAGGAATACCGCCTTCACTATATTGACATTCATAAGCATAAACATTGTTTAAAAGCAAAAGTGTTGATACTGTAAAAAGACCTAACAATAATTTCTTTTTCATAAACTACTCCTTTCAAAATTGAAAAAACTTATATTACCTTTAAATATATTGCCATTAAAAATTCTTTCGGAAATAAGCATATCAAATTATAGGTTGCTTGAGATAAATTTTCATGTAAATTACTATAAATATATTTAATTAACGCCTTTCGATTCAATACTTTTTTAACATCAATTTTAACCAAAGGCTCTTTTTTTAACCTTCTAAGTAAAATTTTATTATACGAATTTATATCATAAATCAATGACTCATCTAATTCAAAAATATTACCTAATTCTTCTAAATTTTTATTCATGATTTTCATTATGTTTTGTTTATTAATAACATAAGAAACATCGTTAAATTTAGCCAATACTTTCAAAATGCTCTTATTTTGATTAACATAATATCTTGTAGTTTCAACAAAATCTTCACTATATTTATTATAATTATTTATTAAATTATTTTTCTTAAAGGTATATTTTTTTCCTTCAAATTTTTTGAAAACCTTCATTGTATCATTATAACCAAATTTAATCATTTTTTTAGCAGCTTCTTTTTCAAAAACCAAAAACGAAGTTAAATCATTATTTGGAGTAATATAGGTTATTTTTACATCTTTATTTTTAACTTTTTTTCTTAAACCGACTGCTTTTAGTTCAACTGCAACAACTTCAGTAGCTCCTAAGTCAATTGCTAGATTAATAGGCGTTGTATCATAATAACCACCATCTACTAATACTTCTTTTTCGTACTTTTGTGGTTTGAAAACAGGAAAACAAGTTGCTGATGCGATAATATATTTTTTTAAGGTACTAGCATCCATCTCCTTTTTTAAAGCAATGATTGGTTTTAGTTTAGCAAGATCAAATGCTACAACACCATAATCAATAGAAGAGCTATATAATCTTTTAGGATTGTATATTCTTGATACTAATTTATCTATTCTTTTAGTATCAATCCCTCCGTTTATAATTTTTTCGAAATATTTATTCTTTAAAGTTTTTTCATCTACTACGCTATTAAAGTCTTCAAAAATCTTATTATAATTTATGTGTTTCCATAACCATAAACATTTAAACAAATCATCTTGAACCATTAAAAATCCATTTAACGCACCAATTGATGTACCAGTAACTATATCGTATTCTATACCTAATTTTTTAATTGCTTTATAAACTCCGGCTTGATAAGCACCCTTACCGCCGCCTCCAGATAGTACAATAGCTCTCATTTTATCCTTTCTTATAAACACCAAATTTTATATTTTTATTATATTTAAATTCATTATTTACTACAACTACTTTATTACCAATTAAATCATTATATACATATAATTTATCATCATCTAAATAATAAATACTATTTTCAATATATAATGTATTTATATTATTTAAATTGAATAAGTAAACTAAATTATCATCTTGAAAGTTTTTTCTATATACTTCATAATGATTTCCAACTTTTTTGTATAGATAATAGAATCCAACCTCATCACCTATTTTATCTATTTTAGAAAATTGATTATTTTTATATTCAATATTTTCTTTTACAAAATATTTTTCTCGTAGGGCTTCTTTTATACTGATTTCTGTCCATCCATTGTTATAAAATACCACATCACTATTAGCATTTGATATCAAAGCAATTGTTTTTTTATCTGTATTAATTTCATATTGTTTCTTATTTTCTTTATCGTAAACATAAACTTTACCATCCACACTACCTTGAATATAACTATCAAATGATATTTTAGTATCGGATGCTACTTCATCTTTAGTCCTTTTAATCAAATCAATAATATAAAATTTATTAAAATTGTAACTTTCATCATAATCCGCTACAACATAATATTGATTTGTGAATGTTGCTAATTTTTGATTGTAAACATCTTTTTCAAATACATTAACAGCGTGATAAGAAGATAGAAAATTTTTACTTGCTGTCATTACTCCTTGATAAGTACTGAATCCTAAATAATACTTATCTATTAAACCATTTTTATTGAATTTAATTTTATTTGTTTCAACATAATCTTCTTGGTTATCAAATTTTTTAGAATCATAACCTTCAATTTCATTTAATTTAGTTATAATTGTATTATTTGTATTATTAGCTAAATAATATGTTCCATTTTTCTCACACAAAGCATTGACTAGTATTTCATTATTTTTAAAAATTGGTAGCACACATTTATATGTACCATCAGATACATATTTTATATCAGAAATTACTTTTTGATGTTTAGAAAAATTATTAAATACTTGAAAGGTAAAACTAGTATTTTCAACATCTATTTTAAAATAGTAGTTATCTTCACTATTTTTTAAATTAAATGTTGTTTTTTCATATACATTAAAAACATGTTCATTTTTAATACTATATTCTTCATCTCCACCTTTTCCAAATATATTAAACAATATTTGTATCCCAAAATAAAATATAAATAAAACTAATAATAATTGCAACATTTTTTTCATTTAATCACCTACTATAGTTATTTTACCAAATTTTTAATTAAAAATCCATATTTTTACAAAATTTTTAATTTCAATACATTATTAAATTATTTTAATTACAACAAAAAAACTTATTTTATAAATTTGTTTTTAAAATTATATGTTTTCAAAATAATTTAGTATTTAAATACTTATTTTTGCCTATTTTATAACTTACCTATATAATTAAAAAATCAGTTTTAACTATACACATACATATAGAATTGATAAAACAACTCATACGTGCTATAAAAACATTAAAATAGAAGCAACTAAAAAATATAAAAACCCCGTTTCTTGGACATAAGAGAAACGAGGTTCATATCACTTTTAACTTTGACATTTTTATCAGTTTTTATTTTAACATTTATATCAGTCCATTTTTTTAATTAATTAACCACGTCAGACACAGTTAAGTGAAAAGGGTCTACTGAGCAGAAAGAACGGCGCGGGCAGAAGGGTTGTAACAGTCAGCGCCCCCGCAGTTGTCGAAGGCAAACAATCCTGCATAAGTATCAGAAGCGTTGTCGCCACCACGACCGTACCAAGTGAAACTTGAATCCAGGAAGCCCGTGGAATCTCCGTACCATCCACTTGTTTCCGTTGTCGCATCTCCTGTTTTTCCTGTGCTACTTGTATATTTATCGTAATATTTTGCCGCTGGCATTGAACTAAATCCTGCCATACTTATAATATCATTATAATTACCCATTACACTTTCAACAGCTCCACCACTCATATCATATACTCCATAGATATTTCCGGTTG
>ERZ779941.42-NODE-42-length-72832-cov-3.626613_pt1 | contig 72832 bp, 77 predicted proteins | sample MGYA00511952_ERZ779941 | MGnify/ENA primary metagenome ERZ779941 (study PRJEB29588, sample SAMEA2142846) | human gut metagenome | biome: human gut; feature: human-associated habitat; material: faeces | place: Denmark | collected 2008/2010 ...
AGCAGATAGTGCAGAAAAGAAGAAAGCATCAAATAAGTTATTAGATAAAGATGAAAGTATAGCTTGTAAAGATGTAGCAAAGATAAATATAGATGATTACGGAAATTGTATAATAAAATTTGATGAAAATGGAACAGCAAAAGTAAGTATATCCGGAAAAGGAAAATTTGAAGGATTAGTAGTAGTAAACGGAACAAAAACAAGTGCAGAAGTAGTAAGATTGGAATCACCAGAGTACGGAGTAGCGACAACATATATAGAGAATTTATATAATGATGAAGCATTAAGAATGGTAAATGGCTTAAAGAAAGATAATACAGAAGATACAAATATAAGATATTATGGAGCAAACCCAAATAACTATGTAAGTTTCAATAATGAATTGTGGAGAATAATAGGAGTATTTAATGATAATGTGAAGTTGATAAGAAAAGATTCTTTAGGTTGGTTATCATGGGATACTAGTGATGAATCAGTGAATGGTGGATATGGAATAAATCAGTGGGGAGAAAGTACATATGAAGATGGAACAACATACGAGGGATCTGATTTAATGCAATATTTAAATAAGATGTATTATGGTGGAACAAGTGTAACATGTTATAATAGAGAAAATAATACAACAACAACATGTCCAAAAGATAGTAAAGGTAAATTTTTAAAACTAGATGAAACATCAAAATCATTGATAGATAATCATACATGGAATACTGCAGGTGTAGATAGTAATGACGTATATGATTCAACAACTTATATAAGTGATACATCTAAGTTATATAAAGCAGAAAGAGGAACGAAAACAGGTAAAAATTGTACAAGTGGAAACTGGTGTAACGACACAGTAACAAGAACAACTACTTGGACTGGATACGTTGCACTACCATATGTAACAGACTGGGCATATGCAAGCGAAAATGAGATTTGCGAAACGAATTACGATGCATATGATAATGATTTTTTATGTAAGAAAAATAACTGGACGTTAAATGAAGGAATTGTGTCGCTATTATCGCCTTATACTGATTCAAATAATGCTAATTTAGTTTTTGGCGTTGATACAGAAAATTCAACAAATTTAGGTTCCGCCGGAGATTCGTCTCCGATTATTCCAGCCATCTACCTAAAATCAAATGTCTTAATAGAAAGTGGTGCAGGAACAAGTAGTAATCCATATATATTAAAATTAAGCTCTTAATACTATATTAATATGTACTAGTAAAATTCACTAGTACTTTTTCTTGATTTAAATAACTTTATATTATACAATAATTACATATAGTAGGAGGATGTATGAATTGTAAAAAGTGTGGGGCTATAATAGAAAATGGGAAATTTATTTGTAGTAAGTGTAATACACCAGTTGATATAAAAGTATCTGTTCCTAAGGAAAATAGAAAAGTAAAAAATACAGGAAGTATAAAAATATTTCTTATAGTAATTGGTATAGCAATACTTTTTGTTTTAGGATATTTTTGCTTTTATGTTAAAGCTCCTGATGTAATTTTTAAAGAAAAAATAAATAATTTATATAGTTTATTTATAAATGAAAATAATAATGAAGATACTTATTCAATTGATTATAGTTATAAATTAAACTTAGAATCTGATAATGAGTATTATAAAGAAATATTTAAACTAATAAATGATATGACCTTTAATTTAAATGTGGAAGCTGATAATATAAATAAAATAGTTAACATGAATATAAAAACTAAATATCAAGAAAAAGATTTTCTTGATATAGATTTAAATGTAGCAGATAAAAAAACATACATATATTTAAATAATATTTATGATAAATACATAAATATAAGCTCAGAAGAAATAAATACTGTAACTACTTCTATTGATACTAAAACATTTATATCTGAAATGAAAAATGCATTTTTTGATGCATTAAAAGAAGAATATTTTACTAAGGAAAAAGCAAAAATAAAAGTTAATAATAAAGAGTTAAGTGTAACAAAGAATATTTTAACAATAGATAAAAGTAATAAAAATGCAATTATTTCTGATATAAAAGATTACATTAATAATAGTGAAAAACTTGAATCAGTTATACCTAAAGTATTTAATATGAATAAAAACGATTTCATTAATTCAATAGAAGAAACAGTAAGTGATGAAGCAGTTACTATAACTGTTTATACAGGTATAATTAATGAGTTCGTTGGTATTTCTATAGAAAGTAATATAAAAATAGATGCTGTTATAGATAATAACATTTGTTATTTTACTTTAACAAATGGTGAAACAATTTATAATGCTACATTAGAATATGAAAAAGAATCTGACAAACAAAATATAACAATTTCAACAGAGATAGATAGTGTAAAAATCAAAGTGATTATGTGTTTTAAAGAGAAATATAATGTAAAAGTAGATCAAAAGATACCAGTAAATACTATATCTATAGAAGATTTAACAGATGAAGATGTAAATACTATTATAAATAAATTTATGGAAAATGAACAAATAAAAGAAATAACAGGGCGCATACAAGATTTAATGCAAATTATTTAACGATGATTATTTCTAATAAATTCTCTTAAGAGCTTAGTTAAAGCTCTTTTTTCAATTCTGGATACATAACTTCTACTAATATTAAGTTCATCAGCAACTTTCTTTTGAGTTATTTCCTTTTCCCCATATAATCCATATCTTTTAATTATTATTTTCTTCTCTCTATCAGATAAAACATTAATATATTTATTTAACTTAACAATATCATCTTTAGTGTTAATTGAATCTATATAATCAGGATTACTTGTTTTAAGCACATCAACAATAGTAATTTCATTACCTTCCTTATCAAATCCAATTGATTCATCTAAACTTACATTTTTACTATTCTTTTTATCGTTTCTAAAATGCATTAATATTTCATTTTCTATACATCTAGCACAATAAGTAGTTATTTTAGCACCATTACTCTTAGAAAAACTATCTATTCCTTTTATTAATCCAATTGTACCTATACTAATCAAATCATCAACATTATCCATTTTATCAGAATACTTTTTAACTATATGCGCAACTAATCTTAAATTATGTTCAATAAGAATCTCCCTTGATAACTTATTTCCATTTAACAATTCCTTTATATGATATTCCTCTTCCTCACTAGATAATGGTTCTTTAAATATTTGATTTTGATAAGAACCAGTTAAAATCATATTTTTAATAATAAATGTAAAAAAACCTAACATATTTCACTTCCTAATACATTTTATTTTATATATATTTTATTATTACTTTACTTTTAAAATTTAAAATATATAATAAACTTATATAGGAGGAAACATGGAAAATAAATACAATGATGAGCTTGAAAGATATGAAAAAAGCAACTTAGAAATACTTAAAAACCTTTTAGTATTAGATGTAGAATTATCAGATGACAATATAATATGTATGACATTCTCACCTCAACCAATGCTTAAGGAAATACCAGGAACTGACAAATTTAAGTGCTATTATGGGTACAATCGAAGAGGTATGCATAAAATAGCAAGATTTAATGAAGAAAATAAAGAAGAAATTAGAAAAAATTTATGTGAACAAATAGAAGTTTATTTAGAGTATATGGAGCATTATTATGTAAAAGATAAAATGAAAAGTTTAAGATGGATGTATAGATATCCATTATGCATATTAACAGCACTTTTAACAGTTTTAACTCAAAGTACATTAGTATTTGGAATGTGCTTTGCCGGGGTTTTATTAGTAGAAAAATATAATAAACAGAAAATAATTAAAGAAAAAGAGCAAATGGTTACACCATATACAAAGTTTTATTCAATATATAGTAACGCAAAAACTATAGAAGAAGAAAAAGAACATGAGAAAGAATCAGAACTAGAAAAATCTAATACAAAAGAGTTAACTAATTCTGAAGAAAAACAAATTAGTAAAGGAAAAGAAAAGGTATTAGTAAAGAGAAAAAAGAGAAGATAAAATTTGACAATAAAATAAAAATGTGCTACTATTTTAACAAATAAGGAGTGATGATTATGGATATGAATACTGTGTTTGAATTGCATCGTAGGGGATTAATAACTGATGAAGTATTAGCAGAGTGTTTAAATGAAAAATACGGACAAAAAAATGTAGAAAAAACATGGGAAGAAAAAAGAGAAGAACTAATAGAAAAGAATAGAGAACAAGCAGAAGCTAATAGACAAAAAATTAGTGAGTATGAGAAAAAATATAGAGATGAATATTATCAAAAAGAAAGAGATAAAGAAATTTCTGAAATTGAAACATTTTTAAAGAAAATAACTAATGCAAATGGTACAAGAGCATATTCTGATGAATCTATTGCTGACATGAGTTATGTTGAACTTTTAAATCTATATGAAGGAATAACTAGCAAGTTGACTGAAGAAGAAATAGAGAATATTAACTCAAAGGGTATAATAGAAGAACAAAAAGAAAATGTTGGTTTAGAAGAATTATTAAATGAATCCGTAGAAAAGAGAGAAGATTCACTTGCTAAAAAGAAGTTTATCGAAGAAAAAAGAGAAGAAGAAATAAAAGAATTTAAAGAATATTTAAAAACAGTGTTAAATGAAGATGGAGAAAGAAAGTATTCAGATTCAAAATTAGATGAAATGAGTTATGTTGAGTTATCTCTTTTAGTAGAAGAAGAAAAAAAGTTACAAACTACTAAAACAACAACAACTGAAGAATTGGATAAAGAAGAACAAAAAGAATCAGATTCAAAAGAAAGTGAACTTGTTCAACCAGATATAGATGAAATTAATCTTAAAAATATTGAAAAAAACGCAACTACTCCAGAAACAGATCAAAAAATAATAGAAAATTATACTCCAACTCCTGAACGTGCTGAAAAATTAAAAAAAGGTAAAAATACGGTTAAATCAATATTCTTAAAAGGTATGATTATTGTAGGAACAATGCTTGCATTTGGACCAGTATTAGGACCTCTTGGCATAGCATCTTATAATGTTTTGGCTCATAAAATAAAAAATGGAACATTTAATCCTACAGGTGTTCATGGCCAATATTTAAAACACAATATTGAAAATATAATGAATATTGGAACTAAAGATAAAGGGGGAAAAGTTAGATGATAAAAGAAGATACTATAATTAAATTAGAAGATAATAAAGAATATTATGTACTAGATAGTTTAATGAATGATAGTCATAATTTCATAATGATAGGTGAAATAGATCCTGTTAAAGATGAGATAACAGATAACGTTAGAATTATGTACTATGATCCAGAAAGCGAAATGGTTAGAAAAGTAACAGACCCTAATTCATTATACCAATTGACTCAATTATTTGCAGAAAGAGAAATAGAAGCAAATGCTTAGGTGAAGTACCATTTATATTAATGGTACTTTTTTCTTGGAAAAAATACAAATTCATAGTATAATGGTTATAGAGTAAGAGGTGATGGTATGTTAGAACTATATAAACCAGATATGTATAAAAAAGATATATATTCTATCGATTACAAAAAATTAAAATCATATGGCATTAAGTGCTTATTATTTGATTTAGATAATACCTTGGTTCCTAATAATATAAAAAAACCATCTAGAAAAGTAAAGGATTTTATTGAAAGATTAAAAGACATGGGATTTAAAGTAATTATATTTTCTAACACTAATAAAAATAGATTAACGCCTTTTAAGAAAACATTAGAAGTAGATTGTGCCGCATCATCAAGAAAACCACTTAAAAGAAAATATAAAAAAGTTCTTACAGAATACAAATACTTAGAAAGCGAAGTTGCTATGATAGGAGACCAAATAGTAACAGATATATATGGTGGTAACAGAATGGGTATATTTACAGTACTTATTAAACCAATGACAAAAAATGAGCCAATATGGACAAAATGTAATAGAGTAAGAGAAAATTATATAATAAAAAAAATGGAAAAAAGAAATTTATTTAGTAGAGGAAAGTATTATGAGTAAATATTGTATTGGTTGTGGAATTGAGTTGCAATGTGAAGATCCTTTTATAGATGGATATGTAAATCCATCTGTTTATGATGAAACTATAATGTGTAGAAGATGTTTTAGATTAAAACATTATGGAGAATATAAAGTTACAAACAAATCAAATTCATATTATAAAAGCATAATAAAAGATATTTTTAAAATGAATGAGTTGGTTATTCATATAGTAGATATATTTGATATGGGCAATATAGATTATATATATAGTAAAGTTTTTAGTCCTGCTATATTAGTAATATCAAAAATAGATGTAATTCCAAAGAGTGTAAAAGAAGAGAAAATAGTAAATTATTTTAAAGAAAAATATAAAAGATACATTGATGTAATAGTTATAAGTAGTGAAAAAAACTATAATATGGATAAATTACTAGAACTAATTATGAAAAACAAAACAAGTAATGAAGTGTATGTTTTAGGGAATACAAATGCAGGTAAATCATCATTTATTAATAAAATGATAAAAAATTATACAGAATCTTCTAATTACATAGTAACAAGTTGTATGCCTTCGACAACATTAAATGTTATTTCAATAAAAATAAATGACGAATTAACATTATTAGATACACCAGGAATATTAAATGAAGGAAATATAGTAACACATGTAAAAGAAGAAGTAGTAAAGAAAATAAGTATAAAAGAAGAAATAAATCCAAGAATATATCAAATAAAAGATAATACATCATTATTGATTAATAACATTGGAAGAATTGATATATTAAATGATTCTAATATATCAATATATATTTCAAACAATATAGAAGTAGATAAAATAAGTTTTTCAAACAACGACAAATATAAAGAATTAAATTGTACAAAAATTAAAGCAAGTCCTGATGAAGAGATAGTAATAGAAGGTTTATGCTTCATAAAAAGTAGCAAAGATGTATTACTAAATATTTATATAGAAGATGGAGTAGATATTTATACTAGAGATAAAATAATATAAGGAGAAGACATGAAAGAAGCATTTTGGGGAGTATTAATAATAATACTTGGATTATTTGGAATAGTAATAATAAATATATTTCAAAAATCAACAGTAGATAATGATAGAGTATATTACTTAATAAAAGAAACAAGTGAAGCAGCAGCATATGATTCAATAGATTTAACATACTATAGATTAAATGGAGATATAAGGATAGTAGAGGATAAATTTATAGAGAATTTAACAAGAAGATTCGCACAAAATGTGACAATAGGAGATTATAAAATAATAGTAGAAGACATAAATGAAGTGCCACCAAAGATATCACTAAGAGTAATAAGTCAGATCACATCACTACAAGGAGAGAACTTTAATTTAAAAAATAGAGTAGATGCAGTAGTAGAAGTAAAATACAAATTAGAAGAAGTACTAGATTTTCTAGATATAACAAAAGAAGAATGGGAAGAAAGAACAAATATAAACATAGGGATAGAAGGAACAGAGAAGGTATGTGAAATAACGATACCAGAAGATACAACAGAATGCTTAACAGGAGATATAAAATTTAGTGGATTTGAAGGAGATAAAGTAGACGAAAAAGTATGTAAAGGGGAACAAAAGAAAGCAACAAAAAAAGCAATATATAAAGTATGCGAATGTGGAAAATGGAAAGAATATGAAAAAGAAATAATAGCAGAGCCAAAAGAAGTAGGAAATGAATACGTATATACATGGGAATTCAAAGAAAAAGGAGAACTAAGAGAAATAGAAGAAAAACTAGTAGAGAGAACAAAGAAAGATATATGTACAACAGGAATAGAGATATGGGCACCAATACCAGACGAACCACCAGAACCAAGTGAAGACAATTCAAAATACGAAATATGTGGAAAAGAAGGAATAAAAATAGTAATAGGGAAAACAAAAGTATTACATCCAAACTACATACCAAGTAACGCAACAAATAGAAATGTAACATGGAGTACAAGTGATGAAAGTATAGTAAGCATAAAAGCAAGTAACCCAAATAACAACACAGGATATTCAAGAGCAACAATAACAGCAAATAAACTAGGAACAATAATAATAACAGCAGAAACAACACTAAAACAAAAAGCAACATGTAAAGTAGAAGTAATAAAAGATACAATAGATAGCATTGGCTGTAGTGTAAGTCCAAGAAGTATAATGACAGGAAGTACTGGAGTAATTACACCAACCTACACACCAAATAATGCAACAAATTATAATTTTGAATATTCAGTAAGTGCCAGTTCTTTTGTAGCAGAACAAGCAGGATACAATACAATAAGAGCAAACTATAATGGAGGAAGTGGTTCAGTAACAATAAAAGATACAGTTACAGGAAAAACAGGGACATGTTATTTTGATGTATATGAACCAGCTCCAGATCCAGATCCAGAACCATCATGTACATATTTCTCATGTAACCTTTGCGAAGCAGCTACTGGAAAAAGCTGTCAGATGGTAAACGGCTGTTGCGAACCAGTTTCTAGTTCAGGTGGGAGTTCTGGAGGTTCTAGCGGTGGTTCTAACAAGCCATCATCATGTGAGTTTAAAAATCATGCAGATTGCAGAAATAGCAATTATTGTACTCCAAATTATGATTCTACTTGTAAATTAGACAGACATGGTTGCTATGTATTTGATGGATGTAATTGGGATCCTGGCAAATATGGACAAGGTTTAAATACCCCAAATCCAGATAAAACAACCAAAAAAACAACCAAAAAAACAACCAAAAAAACAACCAAAAAAACAACCAAAAAAAATAATAGAACAGATACCCTAAATTGAGGTGACTATGAAAAAGAAATTAATATATATAATAATAATTGTATTTATTGCATTAATCGGACTAACAATATATAAGTATAAGGTTTATGAAAAAAACAAAAACAATTATTTCTTTTCGGATACTATACCAGAAAAAACTAAAAATAATATAGTTTATAGCGAGAAAAAAGATCAGGATATTTATAAAGAATATATAATAACTAATGATTTAAAAGATGTGGAATATACTTATATAGATAATAATAAAAGTATAACGGGAAAAATATATATAGATGATAATAAAAATTTATATATAACAGATATAGTAAATAAGAAAATATATAAACCATCTGATTATAAATTTAAAACTTTACACAAAAGAGAAAATGATTATAATGAAGTTAATGTTTACTTAATATCTGAGGATAATAATTTGTTTTTATTAACTTTATCAAGTGGTGAAATTAAAACTTCAAAAGTAAAACCTATATTTGAATCAAAAAAAGTTTATAATTTTGTGAATCTTTCTTACAAATCAGATATATATAAAAACGGAAGTTCATTATTTGTATTAGCAGATGACGGCAATATATATGATGTAAAAACTGAAATTAGATATAATAGTGATATTATATCTATGTATGATAAATTTTACGTATTAAAAGATAAAACAATGATTGATATGTGGGGAAGAACATATGTAGATAGTAATAAAAATCCATATAAAATAAAGTATGTATTTTCTGCAACTAAAAACAAAATAATAGATAAAGAAACAATTATGATAATAACTAGTGATAATAAATTGTTATATATTATTTATGGTGATAACAATGTACATGAATTTAATAAAAAAATAAAAGATGTTAAATTTGATGGAAATAAAATTGCTAGAAAGTCAAAATTAAAAATTATATTTGAAAATGATTATAAGATTGAATTTGATGCAGCATGTAATAAATATTTTTGTATAAATGAGATAGAAGAGTAAAAGATTAGAGTTTCTAATCTTTTCTTTTAGTAAAAAAAATGATATTATATATATGTAAAATAAGGGAGGATTTATATGTTAAGAGGGATAAAATTAGATAGTAATAAGGAAATATCTATTACTAGTGAGATAGTTGATGCATCTTTTCCAAATAAAGTATATATTCCTTTAATAAATAATGGTGTCATTTGTGAATCTTTAACCAAAAAAGGTAGAAAAGTAAAAAAAGGTACAATAGTAGGTATTAGAAAAGATTTAGATTTTCCTATACTCTCATCTGTTAGTGGTACAGTTTTAGATATAAAAAAATGTTTATATTTAAATGGTGAAGAAGTACCATGTGTAGTAATAGAAAATGATAAAAAAGAAAGAGTAATAAAAAAAGTAATAAAAGAAGATATTACAGATTATACAAAAGAAGAATATGTAGAATTATTAAAAAAGTGTGCAGTTACAGGTATGGGTGGAGGAGATTTTCCAACATATTTAAAATATAAAAGCCCTATTAGTATACTTATTGTTAATATAGTTGAATGTGAACCATACATAACTGCAGATTTAATGCTTACAAAATTAAAAGCAGATATTATTTTAGAAAGCATAGATGCAATAATGAAAATAAATAACATTAGAAAATGTTTTATTGCATATAAAAAAACAAATCGTATAGTTGAAAATGCACTAAAAGAATATATATCAAGCTATAATAATATTGTTTTATCTCCAGTAAAAGAAATGTATCCTATGGGATGGGAAAGACACTTAGTTAAATATATATTAAATTTAGATTATGATAAGTATCCAGGTGAAGTAGGAGTTGTAGTAAATAATGTATCCACAATATTTGCAATATATAAAGCACTAAAATTTCAAAGAAATATTACACATAGAATAGTTACAATATCAGGTAATGGTTTTAGTGAACCAGTTAATGTACTTGCAAAAGTTGGAACTGATATGTCTGAAATAATAAAAAAAATAGGTAAATATGGAGGAGAAGTTAAATTTATTGCAGGTGGACCAATGATGGGTAAAGCCATTAGAAATGATAATGTCATAGTCACTAATAATTTAGGGGCAGTTACAATAATGCATGATATAAAAGAAGATGTACATGAATGCATGGGCTGTGGTAAATGCATAAATGTATGTCCTGCTAACTTATGTCCAGTATTCATACTAAAAAACCTAAATAATATAGATAAACTAAAAGAATTAAAAGTAGAAAAATGCATTGAATGTGGAGCATGTTCTTACATTTGTCCATCTAAATTAGGACTAAGAGATGCAGTTAAAATGGCAAAAAAGAAGGTGAAAAACAAATGAAATTTAAATTTGATAATGGACCTCATATGAAAAACGAAGATAATACTAACAAAATGATGTTAAGAGTTTTAATTGCTTTAATACCCATAGTATGTTTTACTATATTTAAAAATGTATTTGTAGTATATAATACTACTGATGCAAAAATATTAGAATTAATTCACCCAATACTTATAATAATTTCATCCATTCTTACATCTTTACTATCAGAATACTTATACATAAGATTTATAAAAAAAGATAAAATTTCTTTTAAAAACTTAAGCAAATCATTTGCAATTATACCTGGCTTATTACTTGCATTATGTCTTCCTTTAAATACACCAATTCATATAGTTGTATTTGGCAGTTTTTGTGCAACTATAATAGGTAAAATGATATTTGGTGGTTTTGGACAAAACATATTTAATCCAGCATTAATTGGATACCTACTAATAAGTGCATCATACTCATCCAAATTAGGAAACTATTTAAACTTATACGAACTAGATACAATAGGAGGGTCTACACCACTTACAAACCTTGCTAATTTAAACTACTATGGAAGCTATGATACAATTGTAGGAAAATACGGTTCTTTATTAAATTTCTTTACTGGTACAATACCAGGAGGACTTGGAGAAGTATCAAAAGTACTTATTCTAATTGCATTTATTTATTTAGTTTTAACAAAGACAATAAAATGGAGAATACCAGTTACATATGTAGGTACAGTATTTTTTATGACATTAATAATAGGAAATGCTACTAACTATGGACTATGGTATCCAACATTCCATATATTAAGTGGTGGATTATTATTTGGTGCAGTATTTATGGCAACAGATCCAGTTACTAGTCCAATTACAAAAGTGGGTCAATTATTATATGGAATCTGTTTAGGAATATTAACTGTATTATTAAGGTTTTTAACTCCATATCCAGAAGGAGTAATGACAAGTATATTATTTATGAATATGTTTACAACTTTATTTGATAAAATTGGATTAAAAGTAAAATATAACTTTGAAAAAATATTTATACCTATAGCAATACTTATCTTTATATTACTTATGTCAGTTATAAAAATATCTAGTAATGTTCGTAATACATTTAAAGAAGGTAATAAAGAATTAGAAAATGTTAAAATATTAGATACTAAAAAAGAAAATAATCAAACAAAATACACAATCTCATCAAAAGGTTGGGGTTTAATAAAAGCAGAAGTTATAGTTGAAGATAAAAATATTAAATCAATAGTAATAATAGATAGTAGTGGAGAAACACAATGGAGCGAAATAGAAAATGCAAACTACATATATAAAATAATATCAAATCAAAATGATATAGATAATTTAGATGCAGTAAGCGGAAGTACAAAAACATCTAATGGACTAAAAAATATAGTAAAGAAAGTGAACGAGGAAATAAAAAATGAAAAATAATTTAAAATCAATAATCGTATTAACATTAGTAGCACTCATATCTTCACTTGCAATTTACTTGGTATGGAGGTTTCTATGAAAAAAATATTTAATTATTTATTTAAAGATAACCCAGTATTTACATTAGTGCTTGGACTTTGTTCCCTTCTTGCTGTAACTACTACATTTGAAAAATCATACATGATGGGCATAGTTGTATTAATTGTATTGCTTATATCAAATACAGTTGTATCCATTATAAGAAAATTTGTTAATGATGAAGTTAGAATACCGGTTTACATAATTATAATTTCAACTATCGTAACAATAATACAAATGATATTAAACAAATATAGTAAACCACTATACGATGCATTTGGTATATATTTACCACTTGTAATAGTAAATTGTGTTATATTAGGAAGAGCACTATCTTTCGCATCAAACCAAAAATTAATACCTAGTATAAAAGATGCTTTAAAAAACGGTATTGGCTACACCATTGCTATATCAATAATTGGCTTACTTAGAGAATTACTAGGAAATGGAACAATAACTATAATGGATAAAATCTCATCAATTACTGGTTATAGAGAAATAGTAAAAGTATTTAATGAGCCAATAAATAAATTATTCTTAACAAGTGGAGGTGCATTCATACTGTTAGGTATAATTATTGCAGTAATAAATGGTTTAAGAGGTGAAGAAGAATGAATTTAATTTCTATATTTATAACAGCACTTATAAGTGAAAATATAATACTAACTAAATTCTTGGGAATATGTTCATTCTTAGGAACTTCAAATAAAGAAAAAAATGCAATTGGCATGGGTTTATCAACTACATTTGTAATAATAATATCTACAATAATTACATATCTAATAAATAAATATATCTTAATCCCTACTAATTCAGAATACTTACAAACAATAACATTCATATTAGTTATTGCATGCTTCGTACAAATAACCGAAATTATAATTAAAAGATATTTTAAAGATTTATATAAATCACTAGGTATATATTTACCGCTAATAACTACTAATTGTGCTGTATTTGGCATAATACTTACAAATATAAGTATGAAATATGATTTAATCACATCATTAGTTTATTCACTTGCAAGTTCACTTGGATATATAATTGTAATATATACCTTCTCATTAATGAGAGAAAAAATAGAAAATAATGATATAATAAAATCATTAAAAGGAATACCAATCGCACTTATTATAGCAGGCATAATGGCAATTATATTTGGGAGGTTATCATGATTCCTTATATATTTCTTGCATTACTTATGACTCTTACAATAATACTATATAAAATAAATAAAAATAAATGTTCATGTTGTAAAAATTGTGAGGTGAAAATATGCAAGGAATAATTTATTTTACTATTATTGCATTTATTCTATCAATAATAATAGTAACACTTAATAATCTATTAAATAAAAGAAATAAAAAAGAAGAAGAAATATTAAAGATGTTACCTAGCTATAATTGTGGTTCTTGTGGGTATTTAGGATGTTCTGATATGGCATCTGAGATACTAAAAGATAGTAGTGTATTAGAAAAGTGCAAAATAGCAAAAAATAAAGAAGAAATATTAAAAATATTAAAGGAGAAGTAATGAATAGATATGAAAGAAACAATGTAGTAATAGTTATAGTTTGTGCTCTTTTTCTATTAGGAATAAGTGCAATAATATATTTCTTTTTCTTCTATGACAAGAAAAATAATAATGAAAATGATTCCAAAGAAAAATTATTTATTGATATAAAAGATGAAGATGTAATAAAGGGATTTGAAAAACTTATAGACGATAAGAAATTATACAATATTGATAAATTAGACAAAAATATAGATGACTTTAATACACTTTCATCTAAAATAAAATTAAATATTGGTTTTTACTCAGTATATGAAAATGAAACAGATCCACATACAAATGGAATAGAGTTAAAAAAGATAGAAAGTTATTTTAAAAACACATTTAAAAGTACAATATACTTTGATGCGAACGATATATATTGTGATGATGATAATGAATTATTATATTCATACAACAAATTAACATCAAAATATGAATATAACGAAAAACACAAAAGTCATGAATATGCTAATACCATATCAAACATATATAATAAAGTAATAGAAGTAAAAAAGAGAAATAATACATATGTAATAACTAATATAAAATTATGGGGAAATAAAATAGATGATTCATATATAATATACGGAAGTTATAAAGATGCCATTAATAATACAAATGAATTATTTAAAGTAAAATCAAGTGAAAATATAAAAGAGTATTCAAAAAACGAATTAGAAAATAATTTAGAATTATATAAAGAAAAAATGACTAAATATACATATACTTTTGAAAAAGAAAATGACAAATATTTATTAGTAAGTTATAAGTATAAAAGATAAATTTAAGTATATAATATTAATAACAGTATACGTCTTAGTATGCTGTTATATTTTTTGCACTTTTTTAGCACTCAACACTTGACATTGCTAAAATATAGTGATACAATCTCTATGTACCTAAAAGAGGTGATAATTATTATAGGAAAAAGACAAAGCGAAATACTTAAAATAATAGTTGAAGAATATATAAAAACTGCTAAACCAGTTGGATCAAAATCTATATGTGATATTCTTAATTGTTCTTCTGCTACAGTAAGAAATGAAATGTCTTACTTAGAAGATGTAGGTTATTTATTAAAAACACACACCTCAAGTGGGAGAATCCCAAGCGAAGAAGGATATAGATATTATGTTGATAATTTAATGAAACCAAAAGAACTAACAGGTGAAGAAGTACTTACTCTTCAAACTATATTAAATAATCAATCACTAGTATTAAGTGATGTTATTAAAAAAAGTATGGAAATAATATCAGAAATGACTAATTACACTTCTTTAGTATTAGGTAATTCTACTATGGAAAATCGACTTAAGAAAGTAGAAGTAATTCCAATAAATGAAGATTCAGTAATTGCAATAATAGTAACAGATAGAGGACATATCGAAAATAAAACAATTTCTATAAATGAAAATGTTAAAGTAGAAGAAATAAGAAAAATGGTTGAATTAATAAATAACTTACTTATTGGTACCCCAATAGACGAAGTTAATAAAAAATTAGAATTTGAAATTAAACCAATCATAGGTAAATACATTAAACAACAAGAAATGATATATGATATGTTCTATAATGCTTTTAATGAGATAGCAAACAAAAAAGAAGAGTATCATTTTTCAGGTAAATCCAATATACTTAAACAACCAGAATTTGATGATGCATCCAAAATGAGAAATATAATTGATAAACTAGATAATAAAAATATAATATCAGATATAGAAGAAACTCATAATGGTATTAATGTATATATTGGAAATGAATCAAAAATAGATAGCGATGTAACAGTAATCAAAACAAAATTTAATGTTAATGGTGAAGAAGGAACCCTTGCTATAATTGGTCCAAAAAGAATGGAATATGATAAAGTAGTCGGTATGCTTGATTACATTAAAAGTGAAATAGAAAAAAGTAGAGGTGAATAAATTGGAACAAGTTAAAAATAAAAAAGACAAAAAAGATGCGAAAGTTCATAAAGAAAATATAGAAGAAACTTTAAACAAGAAAATAAAAGAATTAGAAGAAAAAATGCTTTACAAAGATGCTGAACTTATAAATTATAGAAAAAGAAAAGATGATGAAGTTTCAAACATGTTAAAGTATGCAAATTCAGATATTATTCTTGAGTTATTGTCAATAGTAGATGATTTAGAAAGAGCAATTAAAATAGATGATGAAGTTTTAGATGATGAGTTATCTAAATTCTTAAGTGGATTTAAGATAATTTATTCAAAGTTAGTAAACTTATTAAATAATTTTGAAGTAAAAGAAATAGATACCTTAAACAAAGAATTTGATCCAGCTTTCCATCAAGCAGTGATGACTAAAAAGATTGAAAACGTTAAAACAGGTACTGTTATTGATGTACTTCAAAAAGGATATATGTATAAAGATAGAGTTATTAGACCTTCAATGGTTATAGTAGCCGAATAAAAGAAAGGATGATATATATGAGTAAAATAATAGGAATTGATTTAGGAACAACAAATAGTTGTGTATGTGTACTTGAAGCTGGGGAAGCAAAAGTTATACCAAACCCAGAAGGAGGTAGAACAACCCCATCAGTAGTTGCATTTAAAAATGGTGAGAAAATAGTAGGAGATGCTGCTAAAAGACAAATGGTAACAAATCCTAATACTATCTCATCAATTAAAAGATTAATGGGAACTGATAAGAAAGTAGAAGCAGAGGGTAAGAAATATACTCCAGAAGAGATAAGTGCTATGATACTTTCTTATATGAAAGATTATGCAGAAAGCTATCTTGGTGAAAAAGTTACTAAAGCAGTTATAACTGTTCCAGCATACTTTAATGATTCACAAAGACAAGCAACAAAAAATGCTGGTAAAATTGCTGGTTTGGAAGTAGAAAGAATAATAAATGAACCAACAGCAGCAGCACTAGCATATGGACTTGATAAACAGGATAAATCACAAACAGTTTTAGTATATGACTTAGGTGGAGGAACATTCGATGTATCTATACTAGAACTTGGTGATGGTGTATTTGAAGTTAAATCTACAGCAGGTAATAATAAACTTGGTGGGGATGATTTTGATGAAAGAATCATGAATTATTTAGTTGAAACATTTAAAAAAGAAAACGGTATAGATTTATCTAAAGATAAGATGGCAATGCAAAGATTAAAAGATGCAGCAGAAAAAGCAAAGAAAGATTTAAGTGGTGTAACAACTACTCAAATAAGTTTACCATTCATATCTCAAGGTGAATCTGGACCACTTCACCTAGAAGTGTCTTTGACAAGAGCTAAATTTGAAGATTTAATTCGTGATTTAGTTGATTCAACTCTAGAACCAGTAAGAAAAGCAATGAAAGATGCTAAATTAAGTAATAAAGACCTTGATAAGATAATATTAGTTGGTGGATCAACACGTATACCAATGGTACAAGAACTTATTAAAAAAGAATTAGGTCAAGAACCACACAAAGGTGTTAACCCTGATGAAGTAGTTGCAATGGGAGCTGCTATTCAAGGTGGTGTATTAACAGGTGAAGTTAACGATATAGTATTACTAGATGTAACACCATTATCTTTAGGTATTGAAACATTAGGTGGAGTTAATACAGTTCTAATCGAAAGAAATACAACAATACCTACAAGTAAGAGTCAAATATTCTCAACAGCAGCAGATAATCAACCAGCAGTAGATATTCACATAGTACAAGGTGAAAGACCAATGGCAGCTGATAATAAAACATTAGGAAGATTCCAACTTACTAATATCCCACCAGCACCACGTGGAATACCTCAAATAGAAGTTACATTTGATATAGATGCTAATGGAATAGTTAATGTTAAAGCAAAAGATTTAGGAACAAATAAAGAACAATCTATAACAATAACTGCATCAACAAATTTATCTGATGAAGAAATTGATAAGATGGTTAAAGAAGCAGAAGCAAATAAAGAAGCCGATAATAAAAGAAAAGAAGAAGCAGATGCAAGAAATGATGCAGAACAATTAATTTTTGCTACTGAAAAAGCAATTAAAGACTTAGGCGATAAAGTAGATGAAAAAGATAAAAAAGAAGCAGAAAACTTAATTGAAGAATTAAAGAAGAACTTAGATGCTAATGATATGGAAAAAGTAAAAGAAACAAAAGAAAAATTAAATGAAAAAGCAATGGCTTTAGCAACTAAAGTTTATGAAGAAGCAGCAAAGAAATCTCAAGAAGAAAATAAAGAAGAAACAAAAAATGACAAAAAAGATGATGATGTTATAGACGCTGAATTTGTAGATAAAAAATAGAATAAAATACGAAAGGAAAAGGAGTAAACTATAATTTATTATAATTTACTTCTTTATTTGGTTAATATGGATAGAGAAAAAATTGAAGAAAAATATAAGTGGAAATTAGAAGATTTATATGAAAATAAAGAAGAATATGATAAAGATTTAATAAAATTATCTGAATTAGTAGATGAATTCGAAAAATACAAAGGAAAAATATTAGAAAATGATAATACATTACTTGAAACATTACTTCTAGATGAAAAAATAGATATGCTAACAAATAAATTATATGTATATGCAAATATGAAATTACATGAAGATACTAGAGTAGGAGTAAATCAGGAATTAGCAGGTAACTTAGATATAACACTTGCTAATATAAATGAAAGAATATCTTTCTTTGTCCCAGAATTATTAGAAAAAGATTATTCTTATGTAGAGAAATTAATAGAAAAAAACGATAAATTAGAAAGATTTAAATTCTTACTAGAGGTAATATTTAATGAAAAAGATCACATTTTATCCAAAGAAATAGAAGCATTAATGTCAAGAACAGGAAATATATTATCTATTCCTGATAATGTATTTTCAAATTTAAATGATGCAGATTTAGTATTTGGTGAAATTAAAGATGAAAATGGAAAAAATGTAGAATTAACAAAAGCAAACTATTACATATATAGTTTATCTAAAGATAGACGAGTAAGGAAAGAGGCATTTGAAACATTATATAAAAAATATAAAGAATTAAATAATACATTTGCAACTATAATGAATTCGAATTTACAAGTAACTACATTTCTAACAAAAACAAGAAAATATTCTTCACCATTAAATTTATATTTAGATAGTAATAAAATAGATGAAAATATATATTATGATTTAATAAAAACAGTTAATAAAAACTTAGACAAAATGTATAAATATATGAAACTAAGAAAAGATGTACTAAAATTAGATGAATTACATATGTACGATATGTCAGTTAAATTAACAGAAGATAGCGAAAAAGAATATACATTTGAAGATGCAAAAAAAATAGTATTAGATGCCCTAGCACCTCTAGGAACAAATTACATAAAAGATCTTGAAAATGCATTTAATTCAAATTGGTGTGATGTATATGAAAATAGAGGTAAACATAGTGGTGCCTATTCATGGGGATGTTATAATGCACACCCATATGTACTTTTAAATTACCAATCTAAATACAATGACGTTTCCACATTAGCACATGAAATGGGTCATGCACTACATAGATACTATTCAAACAAAAACCAAGATTATTACTATAGTGATAATGCTATATTTGTAGCAGAAATCGCATCTACAGTAAATGAAACATTACTAAATCTTTATATGTTAGATAAAGAAAATGAAAAAATGAAAAAATTAATAATAAATGAATTATTGGATGATATAAAAAATACTATATATAGACAAACAATGTTTGCTGAATTTGAACTTACTATACATAATATGAGTTTTAATGGAGAGACATTAAATAACGAAAAGCTAAATAATATATACTATGATTTAATAAAAAAATATCATGGTGAAAATGTTATATGTGATGAATATATTAAATATGAATGGTCAAGGATCCCACACTTTTATACACCATTTTATGTTTATCAATATGCAACCGGATTATCTATAGCAATATCAATAGCAACAAGAATATATAATGGTGATGCAGAAATGAAAGATAAATATTTAGAGTTTTTAAAGAGTGGATCAAATGACTATCCAACAAATTTAGTAAGTAAAATGGGTATAAACATATCTGAATCAGTAAATAGTGCATTAAATACATTTAATGATTTAATAGAAAAATATAAATAAAGCAGGTGAGTAGTATGAATAAAAAAGATTATTATGAGGTATTGGGAGTTTCTAAAACAGCAAGCGATGATGAGATAAAAATTGCATTCAGAAAACTAGCAAAAAAATACCATCCAGATGTATCAAAAGAACCAGATGCAGCAGAAAAATTTAAAGAAGCACAAGAAGCATATGCAGTTTTATCAGATAAAGAAAAAAGAAGGAAATATGATCAGTTTGGACATCAACCATTTGATAATATGGGAGCCGGCTCATCTTCTGGATTTGATTTTAGTAACTTTGATTTTGGTGATATTTTTGATGATTTATTTGGTGAATCCTTTGGTTTTACAGGTAGAAAATCATCAACAAGAGGAAGAAGAGGAAATGATATAAGTTTATCAATGAAGATAACATTTGAAGAAGCAGCATATGGTTGTGAAAAAGAAATAGAAATAGAACACTATGTTAATTGTGAAGAATGTGATGGAAAAGGTGGATTAGGAGAAGAAACTTGTAAATATTGTCATGGAAGTGGAACTATTACTCAAGAACAAAGAACAATATTAGGAACATATATGACAAGAACTACCTGTCCTTATTGCAAAGGAAAAGGAACAAGTTATAAAGAAGAATGCAGTAAATGTAAAGGTAAAGGCGTAGTAAAAGAAAAAGGAATAAAAAAACTAAGAATACCGGCTGGTATGAATACAGGAAATCAATTAAGAATCCCTGGATATGGAATGCCTGGTGTGAATGGTGGTGCAAATGGAGATGCTTACATAGAATTTATAGTTGGTAAACACGAACTATTTGAAAGAGATGGATATGATATATATCTAAATGTCCCTATAACTATAACAGATGCAATAATGGGATGTAAAAAAGATATTCCTACACTATATGGAACTACTACAATTGCCATCTCATCAGCAACTCAATCAGGTGAAAAACAAAGAATTAGAAATAAAGGTATAGAAAATCCTAATACCGGAAAAAAAGGTGATATGTATGTAATTTTAAACATAATAACACCAACTAAATTAGATAGAGAACAAAAAGATTTAATAAATAAACTTTCTAAAACCAACTTAGAAAATGCAAGTGAATTTACTAAATTTAATAACTACATAAAAAGCCATAAATAATGGCTTTTTAAATTAGTAATTTATAATATTGCTTTTTCTTTTTCTATTAAATCTTTGAACCTTTCTTTAAAAATAGGTATATATTTTTTAAGTACATCAGGATAAACTAAATCAGTTGTAGATATTGCCTGATAAAAATGTTTTATACCAATCACATTCTGATTATCAAATATTGCATAAGAAAATGCCTTAGTCAATAAATTAAAACATATATCAGGATATCTAGATGCAGATTCAAAAACTCTATTATATTCTACAGTCATTTCTACTATAAACTTCATTAACATTTCTTTTTCGAAATTAGTATAATTAATATTTACACCAGTTTGCTTCTCAATCTTAGGTAAAGAACCCATAAGTATTTTAACTGTAGAATCTCCATCTGGTTCGGATATCTCTATTTTTTGCAATCTTCTTAAAAACGCTTTATCCTTAACTATATAAAAATCATACTCATCACTAGTAGTAGCACCTATCATTTTTATATTTCCTCTTGCTAGTGCTGGTTTTAAAATATTAGCAAAATCAAGCCCACCTTCTTCCTTATTACCAATTAAAGTATGAGTTTCATCTATAAAAAGTATTACCTTATTCATACTCTCTAATTCTTTTACTAATATTTGAAGTTTCATATCAGATGTACCACTAGAATCAGATATATTACCAACCAATGCAGCTGTATCAATTTTTAAAATAGTATATCCCTTAAGTGCATCTGGAACCATATTATTCTGTATTCTATAAGCAAGTCCTTCTACAATAGCAGTTTTACCAATACCTGGTTTACCAACTAATATAGGAGATTTTTCAGGTGTAAAAAGCGTCAACATCATCTGCTTTAATTCCTCATCTCTTGCAATAGCAGGATCCGTATAATAAGTTTTTTTTGTTAAATCAGTTGCATACCTTTCTATCAAAGATACTCTTTCCCTTGGACTACTAACATCTATAAAATCATCCATCTTCTCACATCCTATCTACACCATAGTATAACAAAAAATTATTTTATTTACAAGAAAAGTAAAAACACAAAATACCAATTGAATACATCCATAAAATCATATATAATTTATATGGTGGTATTATGCAAAGATATATGGTAACAAATAAAGAATTAAAACTAGATGATACTGATATTAATCACATTATAAATGTAATGAGAATGAAACAAAATGATAAATTTCAGATAGTATATGATAACGTACTTTATACATGTAATATAACTAACATAGAAAAAAGAAAAGTAGATTATGAAATTATAAAAAAAGAAGAAATAAAATCAAATAAAACACATAAAGTAATAATTGCATGTTCATTAATAAAAGAACAAAAAATGGATTTCCTATTACAAAAAGCAACTGAACTTGGTGTTGATGAAATTATTCCAATAATATCTGAAAGAACAGTTGTAAAAATAGATAAAAAAAACACTAACAAAATAAGTAGATGGATAAAAATATGTAAAGAAGCCAGTGAACAATCTCATAGAATGAATATTCCGAAAATACATGAAATTATTAATCTAAAAGGGCTAAGTGATGTTAAAGCAAATGCGAAAATTGTTTGTAATACAAATGAAATGTCAAAAAATATCAAAAAAGTGTTACAAGATGTGAAAAAAAGTGATACAATGATTATAGTGGTAGGACCTGAGGGCGGATTTAGTGATAATGAAATAAATTATTTACTAGAAAATGGTTTTATAAGTACTACTTTAGGGGAAAATATATTAAGAGCAGAAACTGTTCCTTTATATATATTAAGTGTAATAAATTATGAATTTTTGAGGTGAATTTATGATAAAGGGCATATTAAATTATTTTTCAAGTTTAAATACGGCAGGACAAGCATTATTTGTAGTAGGAGTATTGTTAATAATAACATTTATTGTTCTTTTAATAATTGTATTAAAACCAGAAAAAAATAAAATAAAAAAAATATATGGTGAGAGTGAAATAACTGATAATGAAAATGATTTCGAAGAAAAAATGAAAGATATAGATAATATTGGAGATGCTGATATAAATCTTAATAATGATAGAACAAGAAATTTAAAAAGTATAGTTGATGAACTTAAGACAATGGAAGCAAAAACACCTACTCAAGAAGAAATCATTCAAAAGTATGAAGATGAACAAGAAGATACAGCTATAATAAGTGTTGAAGAATTACTTAAACATAATAACACTTTTACTTATGCAAAAACTGAACCAAAGAAAATAGAACCAAAAGAAGAAGTAAAAGAACAAAAAATAGAAGAAGAATACTTATTTGAAGATGTAAGTAGTAACGCAAAAGTTAATATACCTACACCTACAATTAAAGAAGAAAAAAAGTATACACAATCAAGAGAAATATTCTCATCAGTATTTAGTGATAACACAAGACCAGATGTAAAAAAAGAAGAAAGTAACGAAATGTTTTTAAACTCTTTAAAAGAATTCAGAAATAATCTATAATATAAATTAGATTATTTTTTTTGAGGTGATAAAATGAAAGTATCTTTTTACTCTTTAGGATGTAAAGTTAATTTATATGAAAGTGAAGTAATAATAAACATGTTTAAAAAAAGAGGATATGAAATTGTTAACTATGAAGATAAATCAGATATAATAGTTATTAATACATGTACTGTTACAAATACTAGTGATAAAAAAAGTAGAAACATAATAAGAAAATCTATTAAAAATAACCCAAATAGTATAATAGTAGTAATGGGATGTTATAGCCAAGTTAGAAGTGATGAAATATTATCTATACCTGGAGTAAATATTTTGATAGGAAATACAAATAAATCAAAAGTTGTAGATTTAGTAGAAGAATATATTAAAACAAAAAAAGATATAATAAAAATTGAAAACATAACAAGTGTTCCTTTTGAGCCAATGGAATTAGATAAATTTGAAACAAGAACAAGGGGCTTTGTAAAAATACAAGATGGTTGTAATAATTATTGTTCATATTGTATTATTCCATATGCAAGAGGAAATATAAGAAGCAAAAGCAAAGAGGATGTGATAAATGAAGTTAATAAATTAGTAGATAATGGATATAAAGAAGTTGTTTTAACAGGAATTCATACAGGGCATTATGGAAAAGATAAATATGAATATAACTTTAGTGATTTATTAGATGAGTTATGTAAAATAGATAATTTGCTTAGAATAAGAATCTCATCTATAGAAATAACAGAGTTAGATGAAGAATTTATGAGAGTTTTAAAAAATAATAAAAAAATTGTAGATCATATTCATATACCACTTCAATCTGGTTGTGATAAAACCCTAAAAGAAATGAATAGAAAATATGATACAAAATATTTCTTAGATAAAATAAATGAAATAAGAAATATTAGAAAAGATATTTCTATTACTACAGATTTAATAGTTGGTTTTCCAAATGAAACAGATGAAGATTTTGAAAAAACTTGTGAATTTGTAAAAAAAGTAAACTTTTCTAAAATACATGTTTTTCCATATTCAAGAAGAAAAGGAACAAAAGCAGATTTAATGAATAACCAAATTAGCGAAGATATAAAAAAGACAAGAGTAAAAAGAATGCTTGAAATATCACATGAATTAGAAATATCTTACATGAAAAAATATTTAAACAAAGATGTAGAAGTATTAGTGGAGAAATATGAAAATGGTTATATAATGGGTCATACTTCAAATTATATAGAGGTAAAAAAAACAGGAAAATGTAGCGATGTTACAAATATAGTAAATGCAAAATTAAAAGAAATTGATTATCCAATAATGATTGAATAATCTTTTTTAATATTTATTTGTATTGATAATTGACCCTCCTTATGATACCATTAAACTAAGATACAGCAGTATTGCATCTTTAGATATTATTCTGCTTAGTGACTTTAGTTAGTGTAGAGTATTAATCATAAGGATTGAGGAGAAGAAATATGAAAATAAAATTATCAAATATATTAATAGCAATCGCATTAACTATTTTTAGTTGTTTATTTGGTTTAAAATATAATAAGTTTGGAACAAACAAAAACACTGAAACATATTTAGGATTGCCTGTTTATACAGCATTTAATTCAAAAATATATGATACATCTACAATTTTTAATGCAATTAAATATAGCGATTATGCATTTATTGCAAGAGTAAACTTTCTAAAAACAACAGAGTATAAATATGATGATAAGCGCCCATATACCATATATGATATTAGCGTTATTAAAAATATAAGTGGAGAACTTATCTATTCAAAGAATATTGAATTAATTCAATATGGAGGAATAAATTATGACGAAAAATCATATATTTTTGCCAAAAACGAAAGATATTTAAATGAAGGACACTATTATTTTTTTACGACTCAAACATGGGGGTTAAAAGAAGGCGAAGGAATTATTTTTGAAAAAGCAATTGATTTAGGTGAAACATTAGAACAAAGTGAAGTAGAAGAGTATTCAATTAATAATACATTGAATGAAGATACTTCCTTTAATAATAATTCCTCATCAGTGGAATATAAAAAAACAATCTCTAAGTATGATGTGAGATACAATAATAACTGACAATTTAGATATAGAAGAAAAATGATTATTTAATAGCGAATAATCTTTTTTTCTTTAAAAGTATTTAACAATTCCTAATTATGTGATAAAATACACTTAGAATAGAATAGGTGGTGTGATATGAAAGTTTCTTTATTAAAAAAAGACAAAATTATATCTGTAGTATTGCCACCACAAATTCATGGTAACTACTGGGTAACTGATAAATCAAAAGATGGAAAAGAAAGAAATTTTATAAATATAGTTGAAGATGGTAATTCTTGGAAGTTATTAAGTAATTATGAAGTATCAATATATGAAAACAATGAGTATAAAGAATTTACTACATTAAAAGTCGGGACATTTTATTTACTAAAAGTAAATGGAGAAGAAGACACCTTACTTTATTGTAGTAAAGTATATGAAGATGTAACTGTACAACTATCTTTAAGAAAAGATGCAGATATTATCATAGGAAGTAAAGAAGACGCAAATATTTATTACAGCAATCCTTTTGTAGCAAAAGAACATGCAAAATTATCATATAAAAATGGTAAATTTACTATATCTGAAATATCTAAAGATAGTTATGTTTATGTAAATAACGAAAGAAAAAATGTATGTAATTTAAAAAACGGTGATGTTATATTTATAATGGGATTAAAAATAATCATTATAAAAAACAATATTATAATCAACAATATAGATAAAATCAAAGTAGATGGAAATCTATTTTATGAATCTAAATATCCTAAACAAAATGTAAAAGATTATAATGAAATTGATGAAGAAGTATCTTTATATAAAGCTTCAGATTATTTCTTTAAAGCACCTAGATTTAGAAATAATCCAGATAAAATATCAATAAATGTAGATCCGGCTCCACAAAAACAAAAAGAAGACGATACACCTTTTATATATACAATCGGACCTATGCTTACTATGGGTATGACTTCTATGGTTACTGCTTTTACTGCAATAAGTAATGTAGTAGAAAATAATAGAGATTTTAAAGAAGCAATGCCATCAGTTTTAATAGCAGGAGCAATGCTTATGACAATGATACTATGGCCACTTCTTATGAAAAAATATCAAAAAAAGAAGAAAATTGAAGAAGAAAGAAGAAGAAGAACAAAATATACAGCTTATATAGAAGAAAAAAGAATGCAAATAAGAAGTGTAATGAAAGTACAAAAAGAGGCATTGTTAGAAAGTTATCCACCTCTAGAAGAATTAAAAAAAGTTATACTATTTAAAAAAACAAATTTATGGGAAAGAGAAAAAGATCAAGATGATTTTCTTAGATTACGTGTTGGAACAGGAACAGAACCAGTTAATCTTGATATTAAGTATCCAGAAGAGCATTTTACAATAGATGAAGATGATTTAAGAAGTATAACTAATACTTTAGTATCCGAATCAAAAGATTTAGAAAATGTTCCAATAACTATTTCATTTGTAGAAAAATATATATCTGCATTAGTAGGAGATAGTCCTATTATAGAAAAAATATCATATGGATTAATACTACAACTTATTGCATATCACAGTTATGATGATTTAAAAATAGTATTTTTTACAAATGAAGATAAAAAAGAATATTGGGAATTTGCAAAAATTTTACCACATTGTTGGAATGATGATAAAACGATGAGGTTCTTTGCTACAAATGTAGATGATATGAAACAAATATCTTCATATTTAGAATCAATTTTCGAATCAAGAAGCTATAGAGAAAATTCAGGTAGTATATTAGATTATAAACATCATAAACCATATTATTTTATTATTACAGATGATTTTAAAACAGCAAGAGATATTGAAATAATAAAAGATGTACTAGAACAAAAAACTAATGTTGGATTTTCACTATTTATATTAAATGATAAATTAACTAATTTACCAAATGAATGTATGAGTTTTATCTGTATTGGTCATAACAATAGATCAGTAATATTTGAAGACGAACTTGTTACTAATAAGCAAAAGAAATTTGTTGCTGATATAGATGAATCACTAAATTTAGAAGAATGTAGTTTAAAACTGGCTAATATACCAATTGATAGTTCAAACGACGATTCATCTTTTCCAAAATTAATATCATTCTTAGAAATGTATAATGTTGGTAAAGTAGAACAATTAAATTCATACAACAGATGGCAAACAAATGTGCCTATTAATAGTTTACAAGCACCACTTGGTATAGATAAACAAGGAAATACCTTTAAGCTTGATTTACATGAAAAATTTCATGGTCCACATGGCCTTATAGCCGGTACAACAGGAAGCGGTAAAAGTGAATTAATTATCACGTATATACTTTCACTCGCAGTTAATTATCATCCAAATGAAGTATCATTTATAATAATTGATTACAAAGGTGGTGGAGTAGCACTTGCATTCGAAAATAAAGAGGTGGGAAGGAAACTACCACATATAGCAGGTACTATTACAAATTTAGATACAGTAGAAATGCATAGATCACTTGTATCAATAGAAAGCGAATTAAGAAGAAGACAAAAAGCATTCAATAAAGCAAGAGAATTATCAAATGAAAGCACAATAGATATTTACAAATATCAAAAATTATATAGAAATGGTGTAGTAGACGAACCAATATCGCACTTATTTATAATTTGTGATGAATTCGCTGAATTAAAAGTACAACAACCAGAATTTATGGATCAACTAATAAGTACTGCACGCATAGGAAGAAGTTTAGGTGTTCATTTAATACTTGCAACACAAAAACCATCAGGAGTAGTAGACGATCAAATATGGAGTAATAGCAGATTTAAAATATGCCTAAAAGTACAAGAAAAAGAAGATAGTATGGCTATGATTAAATCCCCTGATGCAGCAATGATAAAAAATGTAGGAAGATTTTTCTTGCAGGTTGGTTACAACGAATTTTTTGCAGAAGGACTTGCTGCTTGGTCAGGAGCACAATATATTCCAACAGACAAACCAAAGAAAAAAATAGACAATTCAATTAATTTTATTGATAATATTGGATATGTTATAAAAAGTACTGATGATGAAAAGAAAGTAAATATAAACAACTATGGTGAACAATTAACTAACGTAATCAACTACTTAATTACAGTTGCAAAAGAAGAAAAAATCGAGGTAAAACAATTGTGGTTAGATAAAATACCAGATATAATATATGTAGATAAACTAAAAGAAAAATATAACTACACAAAACTACCATATATTATTAATCCAGTTATTGGTGAATATGATGATCCATCTAATCAAAAACAAGAATTGTTAACATTAGATTTATCTCATAATGGAAATACTATAATTTATGGTGGCTCTGGAAGTGGTAAAAGTACCCTTGTTAGTGATGTAATATATTCATCAATAATAGATCATGATGCAAATGAAGTAAATTTCTATATAATGGATTTTGGTTCAGAAATACTAAGAATATTTAAAAAAGCACCACACGTAGGAGATGTTATATTAGTAAATGATGTAGAAAAAGTTACTAACTTGTTTAAAATGTTAAATTCTCTAATAAACACAAGAAAAAAACTATTTGTAGAATTTAATGGAAATTTTAATTACTATAATAGAAAATCAAATAAAAAAGTTCCACTAATAGCAGTAATAATAAATAACTTTGAAGCATTTTCAGAAAATTATGATAAATATGAAGATACATTACTACAATTAACAAGAGAAGGACCAAAATATGGAGTAGTATTTATAATAACTGTAAATGGAGTTAACTCCGTTAGATATAGATTAAAACAAAACTTCAGTCAAGAATTTGTATTACAAATGAATGATGATGCCGATTATATTTCAATACTTGGAAATACTAATAAAGTATATCCATCAAAAATATTTGGAAGAGGATTATTAAAATTAGATAAAGTTTATGAATTTCAAACAGCATATCCATATAATCCTGAAAATATGTCAGAATATATAAGCATAATTTGCACAAAACTAAGAGATAAAACAAAGATATTTGCAGAACCAGTTAAAATATTACCAGACATAGTTACAGAAGATTACATAAGCTCAAAATTACTAGGACTTGAATCAGTTCCAATAGGAATAGATAAAAGTTCATTAGCAATATCTTGTTGGGATTTCAAAAACAATTACACAACAATGATATCTGCATTAGAATTTAATAACATGAAATTCTTTATTAAACCATTAATAAACGAATTATCTAATTTAAAAAATACAACGATATTAGTAATGGATGCAATAAAAGAAATTAATAACATAACTAATAATACAAATTTATTCTATTATGACAAAGATTTTGGTGAAGTAATAAAATCATTACAAGAAACAATATCTAAACAACACAAAGCATATAAAGAAAATAATTACAACAAAGATTTACTAAACAAAGTAAAACCAGTAGTATGTGTAATAATAGGAATAGAATCTTTACTTATGAAGCTTCCTGCTGATACAAAATTGTTATTTAATTCCTTAGTAGAATTGGGAAATACAATACAAACAATCAAATTTATTTTCATAGATACTATTGATATATTTAAGAAAATAGAGTATGATAATTGGTATAAAGCGGTAGTTAAGAATAACCAAGGAATATGGATAGGAAATGGTATAACAGGCCAATATACACTTAAGATTTCTAAAATTACAAGAGAGTTACAAGAAGATGTAGAAGAGGGCTTTGGTTACATAGTAAAAAGAGGTATACCTATTCTTACTAAATTCTTAACTAGTGATGAGGGATATAAAGGTGATGATTATGAATAACAAAATTTTAGTTGAAGTAATTGTCCCTTTACTTAATACTAGCTATGAACTTTATATCCCAATAAATAAAAGAATATCCTCAATAATAAAACTTATTGAAAATAGCTTAAGGGAACTAACTAATGGTTATTATCCGAACAAAGAAAATTCGATAATAATAGATCAAAATTCAGGAAATGTTTATGACATCAATATCACAGTAAAAGAATCAAAAATAATGAATGGTTCAAAACTCATATTGATATAAAGGAAGGTGGTGAAGGGATGAACATTCAAGCAGATACAAGTAGTTTAAGAACATTAGGCAATCAAGTACTAGAGAATGCAAGTGAATATCAAAATGAAGTATTAAAAGTATACGAATCAGTAGATAATTTAAGTGCAAGTTGGCAAGGAGCAGATAACCAAGAATATGTAAATAAAGTAAATGAATATAAAGAATCAATAGAAGCACTAGGAAAAGCAATAGGAAACTATGGACAATTCTTAGTAGATACTGCAACAAATATAGAAAGAGTACAAGATGAAATAAGAAGTAGTGCAAGTAGAATATAACAAAGGAGGGTAAAGATGATAGAAAAAATAAGTTATGAGCAAGTAAATCAAACAGCAGACTCGCTAAACAATTCAGCAAGTAAAATGAAAGAAATACTTGCTGAAGTAGAACAAAAAATGCAAAAAGTAAATACAGAAGATACATGGAAGAGTGCAGCAGCAGAAGAATTATATGCAAAATTCAAATCATTATCAACAAAATTTGAAGCATTCTATACAGCAATAGAAGGATATGCAAGATTCTTACATAATACTGTAGAAACATATAAGGCAGCAGATGCTGCAATAGCAGGTAAGGCAAATGAATTATTAAATGACTAATAGAGTTATATTTTAACTCTTTTTTATTTATCAAAAAAAATGTTCTATTGGCAAATAATTTGTTAAATAAATTATCATCTTTAATTTCTTGTCTTAACATTTCAAAAGAAGTTTTATATCCAAATATCTTTCTAGGATAATTATTCATCCAATTAGCTATATCATTAATATCTTTATTTGAATAATTTTCTATTAAATTACCTTTTTTTTATGAACAGTAGAAATATTTATCTTTTTTATTTATAATTTTCTTTAGACATATATATATTACATCTTTCTTTATTTTGCTTATAATAAGTGTAATATTTTAATATGTCTTTTTCAATGTAACTTTGTTGCACTTCAGAAAAAAATTTTTCATGCCATAAAAAATTTGACTATTTATTAAATTTATGATATCATTCTTACTTGTAAGACCTCGGTCTTCAACCACTCTGAAAAGGTTAAAAACGAAAAGTACCTTAAAGGTGAGTCTAAGTTAAAAGGAGGGAAAGTATGAAAGCAGTAATAGAAACTGGAGGAAAACAATATTATGTTGAACTAGGTCAAGAAATTTATGTTGAAAAACTAGATAATGAAGCTGGTAAAGAGGTTGTTTTCGATAAAGTTTTAATGGTTAATGGTGTTGCTGGAAAACCATATTTAACAAATGTAGTTGTTAAAGGTGAAGTTGTTAAACATGGAAGACAAAAGAAAGTAGTAGTATTTAAATATAAACAAAAAAATAACTACCACAAAAAACAAGGACACAGACAACCATATACTAAAGTTAAAATAACTAGTATAGAAGAAAGATAATATGATAAAAATAGTAGTAAAAAATGATGTTATAACTATATCTGGGCATGCTAATTATGATGAATATGGAAAAGATATTGTATGTTCAGCAGTAAGTAGTACGGTTATAACTACAATAAATGCTATATTAAGTATTGATAAAAATTCAATTGAAGTAAATGATAATAATCCACTTACAATTAAAATACTTAAGCATAGTGAAGTTGTTGATAAATTAATAAAAAATATGATTAATCTATTAACAGAATTACAAGAAGAATATAAAGATAATATAGATATTAGGAGGTGAGTGTAATGAGATTTAACATTCAGTTATTCGCTCATAAAAAAGGACAAGGTTCTACAACTAATGGTAGAGATTCAGAATCTAAAAGATTAGGTGCAAAAGCAGCTGATGGTGAATTTGTTACTGGTGGTTCAATTATATATCGTCAAAGAGGAACTAAAATTTATCCAGGTAATAATGTAGGTATGGGAGTTGATCATACACTATATGCTAAAATGGATGGATATGTGAAATTTGAACACAAAGGAAGAGACAAAAAACAAGTAAGTGTATATGAAGCTAGGGTTGCCTAGTTTTTTTCTTTAAAATATAGTATAATTAAGAAGGTGATGTTATGTTTGTTGATGAAGTAAAAATAAAAATTATAGCAGGAAATGGTGGAGATGGATGTACTGCATTTAGACGTGAGAAATTTGTACCTAATGGTGGACCTGATGGTGGAAATGGAGGACGTGGTAGTAATATTATTTTTAAAGTAGATAAAGGTTTAAGAACGCTATTAGATTTAAAATACCAAAAAGAGATTAAAGGAAAAAGAGGAGAACATGGCTCTGGTAAAAACAGATTTGGAAAAAATGCAGAGGATGTAATAATAAAGGTTCCAGAAGGAACAACAGTAACAGATCTTAATACAGGTATGGTTATAGCTGATTTAATAAAAGGTGATGATGAAGCAGTTATAGCATATGGAGGTAGAGGAGGAAGAGGAAATAAAGCATTTGCTACTCCTTCAAATCCAGCACCTGATATATCAGAACATGGTGAACCAGGAGAAGAAAGAATAGTTAAAGTTGAACTTAAAATGCTTGCAGATGTTGGATTAGTTGGTCTTCCAAGTGTTGGCAAAAGTACAATATTATCTCAAGTAAGTAGAGCAAATCCTAAAATAGCAGCTTATCACTTTACCACATTATCACCTAATTTAGGTGTTGTAAAAACGAAAGATAATAAAGTATTTGTTATGGCTGATTTACCAGGTCTTATAGAAGGTGCATCAAAAGGAGAAGGACTTGGAGATAAATTTTTAAGACATATAGAAAGAACTAGAATAATATGTCATGTAATAGATATGAGTGGTAGCGAAGGAAGAAATCCAATAGATGATTATATCCTTATAAATAAAGAACTAGAGCAATTTTCAGATAAACTTATAAACAAAAAACAAATAGTAATAGCAAATAAAATGGATATTGAGGGTTCAAAAGAAAATTTAGAAGAATTTAAGAAAAAATTTGATATAGAAGTATTTGAAGTAAGTGCAATAAATAATACAGGACTTGATAAGTTAATTGAATATATTGCTAAAACTCTTGATGAGATAGAGGAAACACCTTTATATAAAGATACTGAAATAGAAAGTCATGTATTATATAAGTTTAAAAGAGAAAAACCATTTACTATTACAAAAGAGTCAGATGCTTGGATAGTAAGGGGAGATACAGTAGAAAAATTATTTAAAATGACAAAATTCAATTCCCAAGACGGGACATTAAGATTTGCAAAAAAACTTAAAAATATGGGTATAGACGATGAGCTTAAAAGATTGGGCGCAAAAAGTGGAGATACAGTTAGAATATTGGACTATGAATTTGAGTATATTGAGTAGAACCTATTTTATGTTTTAACATACAATATTATGAATAATAATAAATACCTCTTCTATAGAAAGTGAGGGTGTATGGCAAAAGTATTAACAAAAAGAGAAAAAGAAGTGTTTGAACTATTGATTTTGAATAAATCAACAAAAGATATTGCAAAAGAACTTAATATAAGTGAAAAAACAATTAGAAATCATATTTCAAATGTAATGCAAAAGCTAGGTGTTAAAGGAAGAACACAAGCTGTAATAGAACTTATAAAACTAGGAGAATTATCATTATAAAGTCACAAAAGTGACTTTTTCTATTTAAGTTCTTATTTTATTTAATAATCATATTATTAATTAGAGGTGTTTATATGCTAAAGAATATGACTATTAAAAAAGTTTCACTTGCCACTATATTACTTTTAATATGTGCTTTATTTGTACTATTTCCAAGGGAAAATGAATATAAACTAGATTTGAATGGAAAAACGAGTGTAGAGTATGTAAATAATGATGAAACACATGAAATATATTTAGTAAACAAAGACAATTATGTATCAAGGACAAAAGTATTATTAAATGAAGATGAAGTTGAGAAAAAAATAAGAACATTAATTGAATATCTAATAATTGATGGTAAGAAAGAAAGTAATATACCAAATGGTTTTAGAGCACCAATACCTAGTGGAACTGAAATATTAAGTGTGGATTTAAAAGATGGTTTATTAAAAATAGATTTTTCAAAAGAAATACTTGAAATAAATAAAGAACTAGAAGAGAAAATGTTAGAGGCAATAGTATATAGTTTAACTTCAATAAAAGAAGTAAATGGAATAATGATATATGTAGAAGGAAATTTACTAACAGTTTTACCAAAAAATAAAACTAATTTGCCAACGGTTTTAACAAGAGATATAGGTATAAACAAAATATATGATATAACCAATACAAAAGATATTAGCAAAACAACTATATATTATATAGGAGAAAATAATGATAATTATTACTATATACCAGTAACTAAAATTGATAATAGCAAAAAAGATAAAATAAAAATAATAATAGATGAATTATCAAGTGGACCATCTTATCAAGGAAATTTAATGAGTTTTATGAATCTTAATACAAAACTCATGAATTATGAAATCAAGGATAAAAGCATGTATTTAGTTTTTAATGATTATATACTAGATAACATTGATGAAAAGAAAGTTATGGAGGAAGTTATATATTCAATTAGTTTATCAATTGGAGAAAATTATAACGTAGATGAAGTAATATTTATGTTAAATGATGAAGAAATAACAAAAAGTGTAATAAAAGCTCTTGAATAATAAGAGCTTTTATTGTATAATCTTATTGTTCACTTGAGATGTCCTCGTAGCTCAGCTGGATAGAGCAATCCCCTTCTAAGGGATCGGTCGGGCGTTCGAATCGCTCCGGGGACGCCATAAGAATATAACTCTCATAATGAGAGTTTATTTTTTTGTAAAAAAATATAAAGTAATTATTTTATATAAATTAAAAAATATAAAGTATGTTATAATTACACTTGGAGTGATTTTTATGGATTTAATAATAATATTGGTACTTATAATTCTTACAATAATATTTTTTAGAAGGTTTAGCAATGTAGTATATATTATATGTATAATAGATATGTTTTTAAGAATCATATCAAAAATAGAAGTATTACTTGGCATTAAAGAAATTTCTAATTTAGTGAATAGATACTTACCAGATTCGTTATTAGCAGTAATAAATTCCTATTCATCTGGTATAATAAACACAATATTAGTATGGTTATATGTAGGAGTATATGTAATTTTCTTATATTACGTAGTATGTACATTCTTTAGAAAAAAGAAATAGCAATAGCTATTTCTTTTAGTTTATTTTTTTAATCTATAGTTTTTGAATATTTTTTAACTTTTTCTTCACTCATTTTTCTTAAATTAATTCTATATATCTTAGAAACAATTCTTCTTGTTCTTTTAAAACAATCATCAAATTCCCTCTCGTCAGTACAATTGCTTACTAAGAAATCTTTTAAAGTTGATAAATTTCCATTATTAAATGATTCATCATTTAAATCCCTTAAAACAACGTAATAATTAGTACCACCATTTCTTGGAATAAAAGCATAATACTCACTTCTACTTTCATTTAATTCAACTAAAGTAGAAATATCTCTTTTATCAGTAAACACATATTTTTTCTTATAATATTTTGAATCAAACATATAAACCTCCCTCGAATAAGCATATACTATCATATATTTTAAAATTTAGCAAATCCAAATATATAATAATTATTCTAAATTTGATCTTTACCTAATATATTTATTTAGGAGGACAATCTATGAATGATAAAAAGAATGGACTTACTGATAAAGAGGTAATAGAAAGTGTCAAAAAATATGGTACAAACAAATTAGTGACCAAAAGCAAAAGTAGTTTTTTCAAACTTTTAATTGAATCTTTAGGAGATCCAATAATTAAGATACTATTAATTGCACTTGCAATTAAGATTGTTTTCTTAATAAAGTCATTTGATTGGTATGAAACAATAGGTATAGTAATTGCTATTTTTCTAGCATCCTTTATATCAACTATATCTGAATATGGTAGTGAAAAGGCCTTTTTAAGATTACAGGAGGAGGCATCAAAAATAAAATGTAGAGCAAAAAGAAATGGTAATTTGACAGAAATTAATATAGATGATGTAGTGGTTGATGATATCATATATTTATCATCAGGAGATAAAATACCAGCAGATGGTATATTAATTGATGGAGAAGTAAGTGTTGATGAGTCATCTTTAAATGGTGAATCAAAAGAGAAATATATTTATGCAAACGATTCAATATTTAGAGGTTCAATAGTAGCAAGTGGTATAGGAATAATGCAAGTAAAAAAAGTAGGTAATTCTACATTTTATGGAAAACTAGCAGAGGAAATACAAGAAAGTCAACCAGAAAGTCCATTAAAACTACGTCTTAGAAATCTTGCAAAAATAATAAGTAGAATTGGTTATGTAGGTGCAACGCTAGTATTTATATCATATCTTTTTTCGGTTATAGTAATAAATAATAACTTTGACATAAATTTAATAAAACAAACAATATTTAATTTTCCAATCATGAGTAGTCACATACTATATGCACTAACATTATCAGTTACTATAATAGTTGTAGCAGTACCAGAAGGACTTCCTATGATGATTACATTAGTTCTATCATCTAACATGAAAAGAATGCTAAAAAACAATGTATTAGTAAGAAAAATGATGGGAATCGAAACAGCAGGAAGCATTAGTATGCTTTTTACAGATAAAACAGGAACACTTACAAAAGGCAAATTAGAAGTAATCAGGTTTGTAACTCCTACATTAACCGAATATATAAATGAAATAGATATATCAAGAAATACTAAATTATATGATTTAGTTATAAAATCTTTTTCTCTTAATAATGAAAGTACTTATGATGAATATGGAAAAGTAATAGGTGGAAATATAACAGACAGATCTTTATTAAACTTTATTCACAAAAAAAATATAAAAAATAAAGTTGTAAAAAGAGTACCATTTGACAGTAAAAATAAATATTCAAAAGTTACATTAGATGATGGCACATATCTAATTAAAGGTGCTAGTGAAAAAGTAATTTCAATGTGTAGTTACTATTATGACGAAAACATGAATAAAAAGTTACTTACAAATCGAAAAAAAATATTAGAAAAAATTGAAAATGTTTCAAAAAAGGGAATTAGAATTTTATGTTTTGCAGTTGGTGAAAATAACGAAAAATATTCTCTTCTTGGATTTGCTTATATAAAAGATGAAATAAGAGAAGAAGCAAAAGAGGGAATTAAACTTGTAAAAAATGCAAGTATACGTACTATAATGATTACTGGTGATAACAAAGATACAGCTTATTCCATAGGAAAAGAACTTGGATTAGTAGAAGATGGCGATATAGTAATTACAAGTAATGAACTAAATAAAATGGATAATGAAGAAATAAAAAAAATATTACCTAAAATAAGAATAGTAGCAAGAAGTTTACCGCAAGATAAAAGTAAATTAATAAGATTATCACAAGAATTAGGTTATGTAGTAGGAATGACAGGAGATGGTGTAAATGATGCACCAGCACTAAAAAAAGCAGATGTTGGATTTGCTATGGGAAGTGGAGCAGAAATTGCTAAGGAAGCAAGTGATATAGTAATTCTTGATGATAACTTTTTATCAATTTCAAAAGCAATACTATATGGAAGAACTATTTTTAAATCCATAAGAAAATTTATAATACTACAATTAACAGCTAATATGTGTGCATTATCACTATCTATAATTGGTCCTTTTATAGGAGTAAATACCCCAGTAACAGTTATACAAATGCTATGGATAAATATGGTAATGGATACATTGTCTGGTCTTGCATTCTCTTTTGAACCAGCACTTAAAGAATATATGAACGAACCACCTAAGAAGAAAAATGAACCAATAATAAATAAATATATGATAAATGAAATATTAATAACTGGCATTTATTCATCTATATTATGTATATTATTTCTAAAAATTCCAATATTTTATGAATTATATAGAAAAAGTGGTACAGACAAATATTTTATGACTGCATTTTTTGCACTTCTAATATTCATAGATGTATTTAATGCATTTAATGCAAGAACACATAAAATAAACCTACTATCAAATATAAGACGTAATAAAGTATTTATTCTCATAATAACATTTATAGTATTTATGCAAATAATAATGATTTATTATGGAGGAACTTTATTCAGAACATCAGGACTAACAATAAAAGAATTTATAATAACTATAATTCTATCTTTTACAGTAATACCAATAGATAATATAAGAAAATTATGGTTAAGACAAAGAGGTATAAAAAGAGGAGTATAGATATAAATAGAACCTAACAAGTTCTATTTTTCACATAATTTACCACAATCTTATGATAATTTATTGTAACTTTATTTATATCATTGAAACATAGGAGGTGATTCTATAGAGAATAAATGATATAATGTAAGAGGTGAATAATTATGTTTAATATATGTTTGGTTGAAGATGAAAAAAGCTTAAATAATCTGATTAAGACATACTTAGAAAGTGCAGGTTACAATGTTATCCAATGCTTTAGTGGAAAAGAAGCCCTAGAACTTACTACTAAAATACATTTGTGGATACTTGATATAATGCTTTCTGATGATATTAGCGGATATGATATCATTAAAAAAATAAGAGAAACTGATGATAAAGTACCTGTTATATTCACATCTGCTCGTGATCAGGACTTAGATAAAATCATTGGATTAGAACTTGGTAGTGACGACTATATTACTAAGCCATATTCTCCTAAAGAACTTGTACTTAGAGTAAATAATATAATTAAAAGAGTATATAAAGACACGTTCGATAAAATTACTTATGAAGATTATAAAATAAATGTAGAAAAAAGAACTGTTACATTATTTGATAAAGAAATAAAGTTAACTACTTTAGAATTTGAATTATTACTATTATTTGTTAATAATGTCGGTAAATCTTTTTCCAGAGAAGAAATATTAAATTCTATTTGGAAAGAAGATTATTATGGAAATGATAGAGTAGTGGATGATTTAGTTAGAAGATTAAGAAGTAAGATGAAAGAACTAAAAATAGAAACAATTTATGGATATGGATATAGATTATTATGAAAAATAAAATAATAAATTATGTTAAAAATTTAGATTTAAAAAGACAACTTGGATATATTATAGTTTTTTCACTACTTATTTCACTTATTTCACTTATTATAATTCTTCCTAACTTACTCACTCCTTTCTATGAGAAAAATATATATGAATTACTAAATCAACCACTATCATTTATAGAAAGTAATACAGATTCTAGTAGTAACAATATTGCTTTTATAGTTAAAAATTCTACTGGAACATACATTTCCTCTAATTTTGAAGATTATTTTAACACAAAAAAAGTTAATTTAATTTTAAAAATTGTAAGAGGTAACCAAGGTAAGTTTATAATTGGAAACCGAACATATTACTATAGTATGGACACTAGTGATGACGAAAAAATAGTTACACTAACTGACGATTCTTATATAAAATCTCAAAGAAGAATGTTAAATCTTACAATATTTCCCGTAGTAGCTATTACTATATTTATAGAAACCTCACTTCTTGCTATATGGGGTAATACTCTTGTTAACAGAATATCTAAAGTAAAAGACAAAGTTGATAATTTGGATAATAAAGATTATGACCACAAATTTAAGTTTAAGTTAAAAGACGAAGTTGATTCATTAAACAATTCAGTTGAGTACATGAGAAAAGAAATAAATTCAAAAGAAGAGTATAAAAATAACATGTTTCAAAATTTGTCACACGAATTAAAAACTCCTATTTCTGTTATAAGTAGCTATGTAGAAGCTGCTAATGATAAAGTAATAACCGAAACAGAAGCTCTAAAAACTATTGAAGATGAAATAAAAGTACTAGCAAACGATGTTAATATGATACTAGAATTAAATAAACTTAACTTTTTAAAAGATAATAACGAATATAAAGATGAAGTAGTAGATATTACTGAATTACTTAAAGATTTGACAGAAAAATATAAAATGCAAAGAAGAGATGTGGATTGGGGGCTTGATATACAAGATGAGAATGTACGAAGAGGTACATATGATATTTGGAAAGTTATAATAGATAATATTTATGGTAATTTTGTAGTTTATGCAGATAAAATAGTAAAAGTTACCGTAACAAAAAACAAGATTACTTTTTATAACGATGGAGAAAAAATAGATGAGAAATTAATAAAGGATATTTTTACTCAATATAAAAAAGGAATAAAAGGTAAATTTGGACTTGGATTGTCTATTGTTAAACAAAGTTTAGAATTATATGGTTATAAAATAAAAGTTAGTAACCAAGAAAAAGGAGTATTATTTGAAATTTTATAATACTCCTTTACAAATTTAAAAAAATAATTTATAATTATATTGGTCTTGGAGCAGTACTCAAGAGGCTGAAGAGGCGCCCCTGCTAAGGGAGTGTCAAAGGCTAAATGAGTTTATACGGAGTGATACTCAAGAGGCCGAAGAGGTGCCCCTGCTAAGGGCATAGGGCGGGCAACTGCCGCGAGGGTTCAAATCCCTCTCACTCCGCCAGTTTAAAAGCAAAAGTCTTGTTTTTCCCTAATGGAGTTCAAGACTTTTTTTCATACATTTTTTATGGCACCAACTTAAAATCAAGATATTTTTAATTTTTATCAAAGTATCACAAAATATCACAAAGTATTATCTCATTTTATAACTTTTGGCACTTTTTATGGCACTCATATTTAGTGTATTACTACTATAATTAAAGGGTATATAATAGTTGTGTTAAAAAAAGTGGCACCAAATCTATGAATTATAGAGAAAAAGGAGCAAATATGAGATTAAATGCCAAACAAACAACTAAGGAAGATTTAGAACCTATCAAAGATTTAGAGTTTGTAATTACTGATGATATGAAAGAAACAATTTTTCAAATGATTACTTTACAACAAATATTAAATAGTAAAGATTTAAGTAAAAGAGAACGAAAAATGTTAGAACAACAAAAACAAGAACTATTAAATAGTTTTAGAACTGATTTACAACAACTAAACCCAACACAAACAATGATAGTAAGAACTTTCCTAAGTGGCAAAAAAAATAAAGAGAATTAAGCACCAAAACTTAATTCTCTTTTTAGTAATATTATCAAACTATTTTTTCTTTGGCTTACCATATTTTTTAGATAAGTCCATACCTTTAATACAAGTGAAACAATTAACGGCTATACGACCATCTATTTCAATAAACTTAATTATCTCATTATAATTTCGTTTAAATAATTCTACAAACTCTCTATCTTTTCTTTTTTCTTCCTCTTGTTGTTTGATATATTCTTCCATACCATTATTTATTATAAAGTTTAAGTCATATTCAAGAGTTCCTTTTTTTGGCTCGGTTAGACCTAATAAGTCCTCAATATCTAAATCAATACTTACTTTATTATTTTTCATCAGTAATAACCTCCATAGCCTCAATTAGTTTCAAATATTCAAACTCACTAATTAAGTAATTTTTTGATGATTTAATAGCCTTAATTTTTCCCTCATCAATTAGTTGTTTTATATACTTGATAGAGGTGTGTAGGCTATCACTTACCTCAACAAGTGTCAAAAATCTATGTGTCATTATTCCTCCTTTATTGGTAGGGGCTATTTTAAGTAATTTTTTCTATTCATTTTTTTATAGCAACGGGTTGCCCCAAAATTAACCGACATTGTTATTTTTCAAAATAAAAAGGAACTCGTTAAAGTTCCTTAAATGTGGCATAGTTGCCAAGATATTTTAAATCAAATTGTCCTTTTACACCAAATCTATTTTTTAAAAACTCAACCGTTATAGTGTCCGTATCATCAGTAAAAGCCAACCCTCTATTATTTTCTTTTTGATACATAATTATAAGATAGTCTGCCGTATATTCTATGCTACCACTTTCTTTAAATGATGATATATCGTTTCTTTTGGCTCCCTCACGACTTAAACTACTAATTGCTACAATAGGTATATTGTAATTATTAGCAAGTGCTTTAAGTTCTCGTGTAATAATATCTACATTTTGTTTATCATTATTGCCATTACAATTTATAAATTGTATGTAATCAATAATAACAACAACCTTATCATTTTCAAACTCATTACAAAAATCGTAAATAGTTTTAGATATTTTCATAATATTTCTAACATTATCTACTATATAGACATTATTTCCTATTGGCTCATAATGACTATAATAAGTATCTAAATCATCAACACTATTACTTATAAAGTCGTTAGGTGTATGATTAGTTAAGTTGTCATCTAAATAAGATAATCGGCTTAAAGATTTTGACACTAACTCATATTTAGTTAGTTCCAAAGAAAAAAACAAAACTTTTGTGTTAGGTTGTTGTGCCACATTGTCGGCAAGTTGTAAGACAAAAGTTGTCTTTCCTAAACCTGTATTAGCACCAATAATAGTTAAGCCTTTTGATAAGCCACCACCATATATATTGTCTAATTTATTAAAGTTAGTTGGTATCTTTCTTATATTTTTCCCACTTTCAATATAGGTTTTGTATTCTTCTTTTGATAGCATATGTTAATCCTCCTATTATAAGTAAAATATTATATACTCTACTTATACTTTTCTATTTTTTATTTATTGTAAAAATTAAATTATAGATATACAAGCACCACTCCTCAAAGAGTGAGTGCTATATATAATATACTTATTATATTTAAGAAACTAAACACCTAATAAAAGTCTTTATTTATAAGTGTTTGGCTTAAATACTATCTACATACCAAACCTCAAAAACTGCTCAACTTTGCCTTAATTTCTACACTCTAAAACTATTTTATTATTTATAAAAGCGTTGTAAGTTGTCGGCTCATTTTCATAGTGCCAAGCAAAATTAAGTGATTCGCTCATATAGTCCATATTCTTTTTAAATGGCTCTAATATGTTTCTTGATACTTGCTTACTTTCGTTTAAATCATCATAACAAGGTAGTAAAGGACAATATTTTGTTATTTCTTTTACTGAAATTATATTTTGTTGTTTCTTGTTGTAATTGACTTGTCTATGAAACAAAACACGAACACCCATAAATAAACTATGATGATATTTTGTTATATTCATAGTAAATAACTCGTTAGGTAGTTGTAAGGTTAATCTACTATAACCAAGTAGGGTTAAATAATCATTGTTAAATCTAATTGTGATACTACCTTTTGTAGTTGAGTAATCATCTATGATACGACAAGTTCTTGTTTCTTTGGTATAACCTTTGTTATTCTTTTTACCTTTAAAATAGTAATAATTAAACCTTATGGCTTTTAAATATTCAAGTGATGATATAACATAAGCCTTTTTAGTCGTTTTTAAGGCATTTAGAAAGACTTTTGTATCAAGTGTTATTATATTATCTCTTAAAGCATTTTGGCTTAATAATGAGCCTAAATAAAGATATAATTTATATGTTATTAAATCATTTGCCGTATTGGTGTAATTATTACTTAACTTGATAGCAAAATCTCTTTCAATTAAAGTATGTACCTTTGAATATTTTACCCTAATAATATTTAAGTGTAATTTGTTGGCATATCTATTTTGATATAGATAATACATAGTTTTCCTCCTTTTAATTTTTACAATTAAATCATAATATTCTTTGGTAGAGTGTGTTAAGTCTTTGACTTTGACAAAGCCACCTAATTTTTATTAAAAACAAAAACAAGGGCATTTAATTGCTCTTGTGATAAATAATATCTATTACCAATTTTGGTGTATGATACCTCATTATTACTAACCCAACTATATAATGTTTTATATGATATACCAATTAACTTACAAGCCTTTTTCAATGGTATTAATTCCATATATCTACCTCCTCATATATATAGTAGGAAATAGAGGGTATAAACTACAATTTTTGTGTATTTTTGTTAAATAAAAAAGCATATAAGCATTTTGCCTATATACTATTTTTCATATATTCCATCACTACCACAATCAATTACATTGTTCTCAATGCTACAAGTTGTTGTATATTCTTCTTGAGTTGTAATTACTAACTCATTATCATTGTAATCATAAGAACATTCGGTTGTGTCATACTCAAAATTATGTCCCATACCAGGCAACACATTTTCTTGATATTGTTGCCAATGGCAAGTACCATTTTTATATAATTTCAAATAAAATGTATCACTACTTGCATTTGTTTGTTTGTATGTTCCTGTGATAGTTGTTTCACTATTACCGCAACCACAAACTCCTAATAATATTATTCCACAAAGTATAAATAAACTAATTTTCTTTTTCATAACATCAAACTCCTTTCAAAGCATATAAGCAAGTTACCTATATACTTTTATTGTTTATAAAATATTGTATCATTATATTTTAAATTGCTATCTTGTATTTCAAAAGTTATGCTATCGGTTGTTTCTCTTTCTTTAATAACATCATAGTAACTATACTCAATTCTTATAGAATTGTTACTTTTTACATAGTTACAATCGTGAGTATTAGCACTTGAATAAGGCTTATAGTAGCATTTACTATCTTCGTATATTTCAATGTAATTATCGCTATCTTTTATTGACATATATTTACCTATTAAACTATTATCTTCTTTACCACAACCAGATAATAAAACAATTGAAAATAATAATAAAAATGCTTTCTTCATAACTAATCTCCTTTAATTTATTATATAAAAATTATGAGTTTTTGCTTGTTTATCATAAAAATCTATAAAAGCTTCTTTCTCTAATTTAGGTATTGATACAAATTGAACATACATATTTTCTTTTCTTTCGTGTAATTTATAATACGGATATAAAGCATTATCATCATATCTATATTCACTTGCCAATTCTTTATTATATGAAGCATACTTTTGATAATATAGATAAATATAACCATCATTTATACTTTCGTATTTTTCAGTTTGTGTATCAAATTCAAAAGCACTTTCATTTGGTGAAAATGTTGATTTTACTTTTAAAATATAGTTAGGACTATAATTACCATAAGTGTAATCACCAGTTAAATCAATATTCCAATTAGTTGTTTTTATTGTACATTTTCCACTACAACTTTTTATAAGTTGTACATTAATTTTAGTATTGCCGATTTTATCATTATTTTTGCCTTCAATGTCAATAGTATAAGTGCCTTCCTTTGTTATATCAAAATCTATATTGTAGGTGATATCTTCAATCGTTTCCCCATTAGAATAATCATAAAATTTAAAAGCATCCTTTAAATTTTCCTTATCTTCAAAAAATTTAGTGTTAGTAGGTAATATCAAAGTATAGTTTGAAGAACCACCCTCAATAATTAAATCACTTGATTTTTTCTCATAACTTAATTGAAAAGTTTTTTCTTCTACCTTATTACATCCACAAATACCTAAAATTACTAAACCACATATCATAAATAGACTAATTTTTCTTTTCATAAAACATACTCCTTTCCTATAATCTATTATACCATATATTTTTCTTTTTGTTGTTAGTTGTAAGACATATTTTTTGCTTATTTTTTGGGAAAATATTATTAGGTGGTATTTATGGCAAAAGAAAGTAGTAAATATAATGATGATTATTATTATAAGTTAGCAAGACTAAATATTAAAAAGTATAGAAACATAAAGAACTATACTACACAAGAATTAGCCGACAAATGCGACTTAACACATCAATTTATTAGAGATTTAGAGTGTATTAAACTAACAAGGCGACCAAGACTTGATACATTAGGTAGAATAGCAAATGCTCTTGATATAGATATTAGAGAATTATTTGAACCAATAGAAGAAGATACAAAAAATAAGAGTGATGAAGAATAAAATCTTTTATCACTCTTTATCTTTTAAATATAATAGCAATAATAATTATTTTATGATAAAATAGTTAGTCAAAAGGAAGTGATACTATACCACACTTAAAGAAAGATTTTCACTTTCATAAATCTTTTGACAATAAATATTATGACCACTCATATATTAACTATTTGATAAACAATAAAGTTAAGTTTAAAATGAATAATTCTAACCTATGTCTTGATAAATTTATTGTTCATACTATTGATTTTACTATTCAATTAAATAATGCAATAGCAAGGCGAGGAAAAAAAGAACAAAATATTGAAGATATTAAAAAGTTATATGATACACCAATTAAAAATGAGATTTATTTATATTACGGAACAAAAACTATTGATGAAATATTTAAAGGCGTTAAATATGATAAACTAACTAACGATATAGAAAAAGAAATATATTCTATATTGGAACAAATTATTTATTGGAAAGATAATTTTAACAAAGACTATGAAAGATTTAAAGATTTTGTTTTTGATACAATTACTATGTTTGATAAAAAAAGATACCTTTTAGAGGTGGGAAATGGAATCTATTATAATCGTTCTGTTAGAGATAATGTAAGTAAAAAGTTTTATTGTATAGCTCTTGGAGATAAAGGTTATGATAAGTTTAAACAAACATATTATTCAATGATTTATTTAAATGCCAAAGATAAAGCAAAAACTTTTGAAATGGTATGTGATATGCTTATTATTATTGCTGATATATACAATGAATTGGTAGAAAAAGAATATGACAATGCTTATGAGATATTAGAAAATTATATCAATGATAATTCAACAATGAAAGAGTGTAAAGATATTTATTATGCAAAATTATATACTAATTTAGAAAAAATACTTGCTACATTTAAACAAAAAACATATACTCATATTATTGATGAAATAAAAGTAATTATATCAAATGAAAATTATAAATATAAAAAATATATAACAATTTATGAAAATGTCGCCATTGATAAAGAAGCATTAAATAAAGGCGAATATTACGAACTTTAAAGGGTAATTTTAAAAAAAGTGCATTTTTTGTAATAACCTACCAATGAGGTTAAATGCACTTTTTTTATTGTCTTATTTTTCTATTTTGCTAATATAGGACTTGCAAAGAAAAAAACGCGTTTAATTTTTTGCAAAATGAAAGGAAATAAAATTTATGAATACAAAGGAACCAAATGTAGAAATTAAAATCAAAGAGAAAAAAGTTTATTTAGCCGATAATAAAAACGATATGTATCAAAAGGAGTCAGTCGATTATTTAAAATGCCAAATAATTAAATCAACCCTATTTACTTATAATAGAGTTAAACCAAGTGAAATAGAATTAAAAAAGTTTATTGCTTATTTAGATAAACGAATTAAGCCAAATAAATCAAAAAACGATATAAATTATCGTATTGAAAGTCTATTCAATTATATTATCAGTTTATATAGTGACTATGTAGATTTTATAAATATAGTAATTGATAATAAACAAGACAAAAACCAAGAATAAAGAATATTAAGGGGTTGGCAAACTATATTAAAGGTAGATATTAACGCCATTTAAACTATTTTAGAATAGTAAGAATTAAAAAAAGGAGGTTTTGGTATGAGTAAGGACATATGTAATATCAATGATTTATCATCTTACTTAAAGATTTCTAAGTCAGGAATTAGAAAGTTAGTAAGAGAGAAAAAAATACCTAATTTTAGGTTAGGAAATAGAATAATGTTTGACTTGGTAGAGGTCAATAAATGGATAGAAAAATTAACCAAACAAGAGAGCATAAGTTCAATATTTTATTAGGAAAATAAAGGAAAATGTGGTATAATATAGGTGTAGTAATACATATATTATACCCTTTATTGAAAGGAGTTAATTGTATGGGGTATAAACAAGTTGGAATAGCCAAAAATGGCAAAAAAAAATATAAAATTACTATTGAACTTGGCGAAGATATTTTAGGAAAAAGACAAAGGCTTACAAGAAGTTTTACGGGAACCTTAGCCGAAGTTAAAATTAGGGATGCCGAACTTACTAAACAATATTATCACAAAGGCAATAAAGCAAATGTTAAGGAATTGACTTTTCAGCAATATAGCGAAATATATATAAATAAACATTGTAAAGGAAATATAGGTTTGGTAACTATAAATAACTATAAAAGATTATTAAAATGTATGTTGCCTTTAATAGGTAGTTATAAATTAAATAAAATAACACCTGCTATGCTTGATACTATGTATCAAAAATTAAGAAAAGGACAAAAAGGCAAAGAATTGAGTTATAATTCAATGTATGATTATTATAAACTAATCAATGCTATGTATAATCAAGCAATAAAATGGGAGTTTATAGATAGAAACCCAAACTTGAAAGCACATAAGCCTAAAAAAGATATCATTGAGCGAAAGTTTTATGACTTAGAGCAAGTAAATGAACTATATTCTTGCTTAGAAAATGAGTGTATAAAGTATAAGGCGCTAATAAGACTTGCCGTAGATAGTGGTGCTCGTAGAGGCGAAATATCTGCTCTAAGGTGGAGCGATATAAACCTTGATACAAGAACTTTAAAGATAGACAATTCATTGAAAGTAGTTAAAGGTGTTGTTGATGAAAAGAAAGCCAAAACTAACTCATCAAATAGAGTTATATTGCTAAGTGAGGCAACAATAGAGATTATGAAAGCATATAAGGAGTGGCAAGATAATTATATAATAGAAATGGGTAGCAAATGGAAAGGCACTGATAGAATATTCACTGATGATTACGGGGAACATATGAACCCAAGCACTTGTTATAAGATTTTTACTAAAATAACTAAAAAATATGGCTTAGAACAAATAAGATTTCACGACATAAGGCATACATCAGCGAGTTTGATGATAAGTAAGGGAGTTAATATCAAAGCCGTAAGTGAAAGATTAGGACATTCAAGCATAAATATAACAAGCGATATATACGCACACACCTTTGAAAGCGATAAGATTAAATGTGCGAATGTTTTTGATGAAATCGCCAAAAATATCTAAAATCTAAAAAAATGGCACCAATTTATGGCACCAATTTCAAAAACCAAGTTTAAAAAAAATTGAAATGATAATATAATACTCTGTGAAAGCCCATAAATAAAGGACAAAACAAGGGTTGCTATAAAATAAAATGGTGGAAGTAAATTGTTAGGCACACACCTGCTAAGGGTGTAGACTGGGCAACTGGTGCGAGAGTTCAAATCTCTCCTGCTCCGCCATTAAGAAAATGAACTCTTATTTTATAAGGGTTTTTATTTTGTATTAATATTTTATATACCATTTTAACAAATGTCTTACAAATAAAATCTTTATATTACTCTTAATACATGTTACAATAATATTAGGTGGTAATATGAAAAAAGTAGTATTAATAGATGGAAACAATTTATTATTTAGAAGTTATTATGCAACTGCATATATGGGAAATGTAATGAAAAATTCAAAGGGTTTCCCGACAAATGCATTGTATGGTTTTTCAAATATGATAAATAAAATATTAAATGAAGAAAAACCAGAATATATTTTAGTTGCACTTGATAAAGGTAAAACTTTTAGGCATGATAATTTTCATGAATATAAAGCAGGAAGAATAGAAATGCCAGATGAATTAAAAAAACAATTTGTTGTTGCAAAAGATTTAATGGATGCTATGGGAATAAAATGGTTTGAAATAGACGGATATGAAGCAGATGATATAATAGGTACATTCTCATCATTAATAACTAATAGTGAGGATTACGAAGGATTAATAATAAGCAGTGATAGAGATTTGTTACAACTTATAAATGATAAAGTAACTGTAAAATTATTAAAAACAAAAGATTATATAATGATGAATAGACAAACATTTTTTGATACATATGGTATTGAACCAATAAAAGTAATAGATTTAAAGGGCTTAGAAGGGGATTCATCAGATAATATTCCAGGTGTAAAAGGAATAGGTGAAAAAACGGCACTTAAATTACTACAAGAATATGGTAGTTTAGAAAATATTTATGTTAATTTAGATAAAATAAAAGGGAAATTACAAGAAAAGTTAGAGTTGGGTAAAGATTCTGCCTTCATGTCAAAACAACTTGCTACCATATATAAAGAAGTACCAACTAATTTAACAATTGATGATATTTTGTATAAAGGTCCTAGTAATGAACTTAGAAAAATGTATGAAGAATTAGAGTTTTATTCACTTATTAAAAATAGTTATGTACCTGAACAAGATTCAGTTAATGTAAAAATAATTAAAGATATAAATGAACTAAATATAACTAATGATATAGCAGTATATCTTGAATTAGATGGATTTAACTACCATACATCTAATATACTGGGTATGGGTATATATAATAAAGAAATAAGTGCATATATACCACTAGATGTATTAAAACAAAAACCAGAATTTTTAACTAAGATAAATAAATATAGTTATGATATAAAGAAAACAATTATTGCATTAAAAAAAATAGGTATAGATTCTACCAATTATACATTTGATACAATGATTGCAGCATATCTTCTAAATTATAACGTTAAAGATGATATTGCATATGTTTCTAATGCTTATAATTATAGTGTTAAATTCTTAGAAACATTATATAAAGAAAAAAACTTTGATATAAATTCAATATCAAAAGAATGTGTTATAAAAGCCAAATTTATATATGAAACTAAAGATAAATTCATAAATAAATTAACAGAAGAAGATTGCATTTCATTATTTAAAGATATAGAAATGCCTTTAACTAATGTATTAATTGATATGGAATTAACTGGAATGAAAGTTGATATAAATGTTTTAAAAAATATGGAAGAAGAACTATCCATAAAAATAGAACTATTAAAAAAAGATATATTTAATATGGCAGGATGCGAATTTAATTTAAATTCTCCAAAACAATTAGGAGAAATATTATTTGATAAATTAGGGGTACCTGCAAACAAGAAGAGAACAACTGAAAAAGAACACTTAACAAAATATAGTGATAAATTTCCAATAATAAATAAAATATTAGAATATAAAATGATGAATAAAATATATACATCATATGTTATTGGTCTTCAAGATTATATACTTGATGATTCAAGAATACATACAATATATAATCAAACTTTAACAAGAACAGGCAGATTGTCATCTTCTTATCCTAACTTACAAAATATACCTACAAGATATGAATATGCAAAACTAGTAAGAAAAGCATTCATACCAATAAATGATTTATTTATCTCATCAGATTACTCACAAATAGAACTTAGAATATTTGCACATTTATCAAAAGTTCCAAACCTAGTAGAAGCATTTAATAGTGGAAAGGATATACATACAAAAACAGCAATGGATATATTTTCAGTAAATGAAAATGAGGTTAATTCAGAAATGAGAAGACAAGCTAAAGCAGTTAATTTTGGAATATTATATGGTATAAGTGGATTTGGTTTATCAGAAAACTTAGATATGAGAATAGAAGATGGTCAAAGATTTATAAAAAAATATATGGATACTTTTCCAGGTATAAAAGATTATATGGATAAAGAAATAAAAGAAGCACATGAATGTGGTTATGTAAAAACTATAATGAATAGAAAAAGAACAATAGATGAATTAAACAATAAAAATTATATAATAAGACAAAGTGGTGAAAGAATAGCACTTAATACACCAATTCAAGGTTCTAGTGCTGATATTATTAAACTTGCAATGATAGAAATACATAAAAAGCTAAATGAAGAACATTTTAAGAGTAAAATGGTATTACAGATACACGATGAATTAGTGTTTGATGTATGTATAGATGAAAAAGAGAAACTAGAACAATTAGTAAAGGATATAATGGAAAATTGTTATAAATTGGATGTTCCACTAGTAGTAGAAATGTCTAGCGGAAAAAACTGGTATGAGGCGAAATAATGGCGGTAACAAAAACAAATTTTATAAATTATTCTAGGTGTAGGAGATATGTAGCACTAGCAGAAGTAGAAAAATCAAAACTTAATGCTGATATTTCGTATGAAGATTATCAAAATGAAGAATTAGAAAATGAATTAAAAGAATTAGTAGGAGAAATGTATACTACAGATGAAGAAGGAAATGAAGTTGATTTAATAAATGTAGAAGATCCACAATTAAAAGTAATGATGCCTTATTATAAAGAAATAGAAATGTTAGCAGGAAGAAAAGTAGAACATTTATTTAAAGGGAAAACTATATATTCATTAAATACAAAAACTCAAGAATCATTTGATTTTGATGAAGATGGAATTAAATATTTATGTTATGTAGATATTTATAATGAAAATGATGAAAACATAAATATAATAGAAGTTAAAGCAACAACAAGTAATAAATATTTAAGCTTAGAATGTGGTTATAGAAGTACAAAAAATGATCATCACGAAAAATATTCAATATTTTATAGAGATGATAGGGGAATTTATCACTTAAAAGAAGAATTAAATAATTGGAATATGAAAGATGAAATGCCAGAAGATAGCTACACAACAAAAAGAAATAAATTATTAGATAAGTATGATTCATGTGGTAAATATATATATGATTTAGCAGTTCAAAGAATGATTATAGAAGGGGACTTAAAAAAAACACATTTCACAAATAAAAAAATAAATTATTACTTAGCAGTACTAAATCACGAATATGTATTTGATGGTAAATATGAAAATAATAAACCAGTATATACAGATGATATAATAAGAATATTTGATTTTACTAAAATAACAGAAGAATATCAAAACAAAATATCCTTCGATAAAGAAGAGATAAAACACTTTTTATTTGATATGGATGCTAGTCCCGTTAATTTAGGTAGTCATTGTGAACAAAAAAGACCTGCTAAATGTAAATTTTGCAAAATATGCATGAAACATATCCCAAAATACAATTCATCTTTAAATTACATGAATAATGGCTTTGGATTTAAAGATGAAAATGGATGTGTACATAAGGGATTAGATTTAATAAATGAAGGTTATATAAAAATGCTTGATGTACCAGAAAGTTGGATAAAAAATGAAAACCATTTTATCCAAAGAAATGCACTTATTACAAATGAACCATATATAAATAAAGAAAAGATAGAATTAGCACTCAAAAACATTAAGTATCCAATATATCATTTAGATTTCGAAACATTTCCATGCCCACTTCCAAGATTTAGAGGAGAAAAATGTTATATTCAATCTCCATTTCAATTTAGTTTGCACATAGAAAGAACACCAGGTGTATGTGATAAAGAAAAAGATCACTTTGAATTTTTATCAAGTGATCCAACTAAAGATGAAAGAGAAGAGTTGGTAAAAAAACTATGTGAATATATTAATCCAGATGGAACATTATTTGCACAAAATGTTGGATTTGAAAAAGGAAGAATAAAAGAATTATCGCAAATATTTCCTGAATATAAGGATAAACTATTAAAGATACATGCTACTGGATCTGATTTACTTTATATAGTAAGAGGAAAACCAGATTTTTACAAAGAAATGGGTTATGATGATGTAGAAGCAAAAAAAGTAAATTATTATCATAAAAATTTATCTGGTTCATATTCTATAAAAAAGACATTACCAGTATTTAGCGATTTAAAATATGATGATTTAGATGTAAAAAATGGAACACAGGCATTAGTAACATATGCGATGTTTAGTAGTATGACAAAAGATGAATTAGATTTTAAATATCACTCATTACTAGAATATTGTAAACAAGATACATGGGCAATGGTTGTAATATTAGATAAAATAAGAGAACTTATAAAACAATAAAATGTAAACTTTTGTCTAAACACTTGAATATAAATCAGATATATAATATCCTTAAAATAGAGGTGAATAATATGATATATCCTTCAATAGATAAACTACTTAATATAGTTGATTCTAAATACACATTAGTGCATGTCGCATCACAAAGAGCAAGACAAATGCATGAAGATGGGTTCTATCAAATGAGAGAAAAAGATTATAAATGCAAAAGAAATATTGGTAGAGCATTAGAAGAGATAGCAGAGGGCTTAATACATATTAAATAGTATTAAGTTTTTAATTTATAAGAAATTAAGGAGGTTCTATGAAAATAAATAAGTTTAAAAAAATTGGTTCAAACAAATATAAAATATATTTTGATAATGAATCATTAATTGTTTATGAAGATGTAATACTTAAATATAATTTATTATATAAAAAAGATATAGATAATGACTTATTAATAGAAATAAATAAAGAAAATTATAAAAGTTCAATATATGATGTTTCTATAAAATACATATCAGTTAGAATGCGTTCTAAAAAAGAATTAGAAGAATATCTAAAAAAGAAAAAATATGACCAAAAAGATATAGAAGAAACAATAAAAAGATTACAAAGTCAGGATTTATTAAATGATGAAAAATTTGCAAAAAGTTATATAAATGATAAATTATACCTAACTAATTATGGATTAACTAAAGTAAAAAATGATTTATTAAAATTAGGGGTAGAAGAATACATTATTGATGCGATAGTTAATAACATAGATTTACAAGTAATAAACGATAAATTAAGTAAAATAATAGATAAAGAGTTAAAAATAAATTCTAAATTGCCAACTAATAAATTAAATAATAAAATTATAAATAGATGCATAAACCTTGGTTACAACTATGAAGATATACTAAATATATTAAATGATAAAAACATTGAAGGTAATAGTAACATAGAATATGATTATAAAAAAATATATGAGAAATATAAAAATAAATATGATGAATATAAATTGAATGCAGTTATAAAATCCAAATTATATCAAAAAGGGTATACAATAGATGAAATAAATAATATATGTTAAAAAAAGATATTAGAGTTCTAATATCTTTTAACTTTCAGTAGTTTTACTTGACTTTTGTTCATTCATATAATGATCATATTTAATTTTTAATTCAGCATCATATATCTTTAAATCATATTTTTCTCTTAACCATTCAAGAGCAAATACTGAAATATTTGATGTATTCTTAATTAAATTATTTTTTAAAGTTGTCTTAATTTTATCTTTAGTTTCTTCTAATGTTCCTTTTTCTTTTTGGTCTGTTTTAAGAATTATATGATATCCAAATTGAGTTTCAACTGGTTCCTTTGTATATTCATTTACTTTTAACTTTATAGCAGCTTCTTCAAATGCACTTACCATATCACCTTTATTAAAGTAACCAAGATCACCACCATCACTAGCACTTGAATCCTTTGAATATTCCTTAGCCAAATCTTCAAATTTTTCACCATTATCAAGTTTCTCAATAACTTCTTTAGCCGTATTTAATGCTTTTTCCTTGGCTTCCTTTTTCTCATCATCAGTCATACTATCAGTTGCATCTGATTTTATTAAAATATGACTTGCTTTAATATCACCAATTGCTTCCTCATCATAATATTTCTTTATATCTTCATCTTTTACTAATGTATCAGCATAATCACTAGTTGCAAGCTCTCTTTTATAAACAATCTCTAATAAATTATACAATTGTTTCTCAGTACTTACTCCATAATAATACTGAATAGCACTTTCAAAATCAGAACCAAATTGATTTTTCAAAGTCAAAATTTGCTTTTCTATCTTTTCCTTCATCTCATCAGTAGTTTTATATACATTATTTAATAACAAATCATCAATTGAATTTATTAAACTATAAGTACCATAAGTATCCTTTAACTTTTGATAGAACTCCTCAGTAGTCATTTTAAGACCATCCATTTCTACTATTAATTCAGTCCCATCCTTTAATTTTGGAACATTTCCACAACCTGTCATCGTAAGTGTTAACAACGATAAACAGATTACCTTTTTAATTGTCTTGTTCATATATCCTCCTTGTTACATTTATAATCATAGCAAAAAAAAAATAAAAAAACAATAATTTAGTTATAAGTAATCACACTTATTAATATTTTACCATACAATAATGTGAATAGATGAAAAGGAGGAATCGATTATGGGACACGGATATATTAGTGGTTCAGCAATAGTACTTGTATTATTCATTATATTAGTAATCGTAATAGGTGCTTATATTTAAATAAAAAAATCATAAGGAGGTGTCTATCATGGCTTGTGGAAATCCTTGCACTAACACATGTGGAAATAATGGCTTTCTAATAGTTATTGTTTTATACATTTTATTAGCAATAATACTTGGCTCAGTTATATGCTAAAAGATTGAGAAATCAATCTTTTTCTCTATGAAACCAATAATTGGTATAGTAGGAAGATGCCAAAATAATGATGGTTATTCTCTAATTGGAGTTGTAGATCAACTTAGAAATGCAGTTATAAAATGTGGGGGAATACCCATACTAATATTGCCAACTCAATTAATAGAATATGATAATATCAAAGAAGATACACCTAACAAACTAACTGAAGAAGAAAAAGAAGATTTAATAAGACAAATAAAATTATGTGATGGAATTATTATTCCCGGTGGAACAAAAATATTTGAATACGATAAATTCATATGCAAATATACTATAAAAAATGATATAAATACATTAGGAATATGCTTGGGTATGCAGATAATGTATGTAGTAGATACGAATAGTGATCTAAAAAAAATAAAAAAACATAACGATAAAAAATCAAAATATGTGCATGAAATAAACATAAAGGATGAAAGTATGCTAAGAAAAATATTAGGACAAAAAATATTTGTAAATAGTAGACATAACGAAGCAATAAAAAATACAAACAGTTATATAATAAGTGCATACAGTAAAGACGGAGTTATTGAAGGAATAGAATATCCATTAAATAAATTTAATGTTGGGGTACAATGGCATCCTGAATCTATGATTTTATATGATATAAAGCAATATGATTTAATGAAAAAATTTATTGACACATGCAAAAATAAGAGTTAAGCTCTTATTTTTTAATAATAATATTTTGACAAAAATATAAAAACGGCTATAATGAATGTTGGTTTAATAAAAAAATATAAATTATTAAACTTAAAAATCAAGAAATATATCAAAATATAAGTACAAATAAATAGTAAATAAAGAGTAAATAAATAGTTAAAAATAATAATGTATAAATAATTCATGTGCCTATTTGCTTGCGTTGCATATAATAATAGTATAAAATAATAAGTAGGTGAGATTATGAATATTAAAGATGTATACGTCAATTTTATTCAGTATGGAAATAAATCAGGCAAAAATATAGTTTTACTTCATGGTTGGGGTCAAAATATAGAAATGATGGATCCAATTGGTAAAAGATTACAAAAGGATTTTTATATTACAATTATAGATTTGCCTGGTTTTGGAAAAAGTAGTGAACCAACATATGGATATACAGTATATGATTACTTCGAAATAGTTGATGAATTATTAAGAAAATTAAAAATAAAAAATCCAATAATGATAGGGCATTCATTTGGTGGTAGAATATCTATTATATATGCTGCTAAAAAGGGCGTAGAAAAACTTGTACTTTTGGCTTCTCCATTTAAAAGAAGTGTTAAGAAAAATACATTTAAAATAAAACTACTTAAATTCTTAAAAAAAGTACCAGTAGTAAAAGAGTTAGAAAGTTACATGAAAACTAAAATTGGTTCAAGAGATTATAGAAATGCAACACCTATAATGAGATTAATTTTAGTGAATACTGTAAATGAGGATTTAACTGAATACTTAAAACAAATCGAATCGCCGACATTACTTATATGGGGTGATTTAGATACTGAAGCACCATTAGAAGATGCTAAATACGCTGAAACTATAATGAAAGATGCTGGACTTATCATTTATCAAGGTGCTACTCATTATGCATATTTAGAGAGAATAAATGAAGTTATAAATGTGTTAAATGTTTTCTTGAAAGAAGGTAAGAAATGATTATTAAAATAATGCTTACAATTTTATGGCTTATGTACATGTTCTATAGAACAAAAAAATCTCTTCATATGTTGCAACAAAACTTATATGATGATGACTATAGATATATTAAATGGATAAAAAATAATTTTGATAAAATAATGTTATCATTTGAATTATCACAAGTATTTCTAATATTTTTTATACTTTATGTAAAAAAAGGTATAATAATAGAAATACTATTTGGAATAATATATTTAATTCTATTAATAAGAAGTTTTGGTATTAGTTATAAAGAGGTTATAAAAAAACCGTTAGTAATAACTAAAAGAATAAAAAGATTACTAACAACGATACTTTTAATATATATTATTTCTATTTATTTTCTATGTTATAAATTAAATATAAATTATTACTTGATACTTACAACTATGGCTTATTTACAATATTTTATAGTATTAATAGCAGTAAAAATAAATATACCAGTAGAAAAATGTGTTTACTTAAGTTTTAAAAATAAAGCAATAAAAAAGCTAAAAAACATGACTAATTTAAAAGTAATAGGTATTACTGGTAGTTATGGTAAAACAAGTAGCAAAAATATATTAAATGAGATATTGAATGTAAAATATAATTCAATAACAACACCTAGAAACTTAAATACACCATATGGTTTAATAATGACAATTAATAATAATTTAGATAAATTTGATGATATATTTATTGCAGAAATGGGTGCTTATAAAGTTGGTGAAATCAAAGAATTATGTGATTTAGTTCATCCAAAGTACGGTATATTAACTAGAATAGGTAAAGCACATTTAGAACTATTCGGATCAGTTGAAAACATTCAAAAAGCAAAGTTTGAACTTATTGAATCACTTCCAAGCGATGGAGTAGCAGTATTAAATGCAGATGATCCAATGCAAGTAAGTTATAAACTAAAAAATAAAGTAAAAACTATATGGATAGCAATAGATAATGATGCAGATTTTAGAGCAACTAATATAAAAGTATCTAATACTGGAACTACATTTGATTTAATTATAAAAGGAAACAAAGAAAAATATAAATTTGAAACTAAACTATTGGGTTATGCTAATATATATAACATATTAGCATCTATAGCACTTGGATATGAATTTGGCGTTAATGTTAAACAATTGCAAAGTGCAGTAAAAAGCGTTAATCAAATAGAACACAGATTAGAATTAAAAAGAAATGGTGATTTAACATATATTGATGATGCATATAATTCTAATCCAGTTGGCTCAAAAATGGCATTAGACGTGCTTAAAATGATGCCTGGTAAAAAGATTATAGTAACACCTGGTATGATTGAACTTGGAAGTATAGAAGATTTAGAAAATACTAAATTTGGTGAACATATAGCAGATGTTTGTGATGAAGTAATACTTGTAGGAAAAGAACAAACTAAAGCAATATACAAGGGTTTAAAAAATAAAAAATATAGTGAAGATAAAATTCACATCTTAGAGGATGTAATAGATGCATTTTCTCTTATAAATAAATTAAAAGGTAAAGAAACATATGTGCTTTTGGAAAACGATCTTCCAGATGCATGTAAATAGGAGGAGTTATGAAATTAAGATTAGGAGTAATATTTGGTGGAGTAAGTGTTGAACACGAAGTAAGTATAATTTCAGCAGTTCAAGCAATGAAACATTTAAATCGTGAAAAATACGAAATAATACCAATTTATATTGGAAAAGATAAAGAATGGTACACTGGTAATGCATTAAAAGAAATCGATATATATAGTGATATTGATCTTGTTAAAAGATATTCAAAAAATGTAGTGTTAACTACAAAAAAAGACAAATATGTACTTCTTAAAAAGAATGGAATAAAAAGAATAGTTGATTATGTAGATTTAATACTTCCAATTGTACATGGAACAAATGTAGAAGATGGGACACTTCAAGGATATTTAGATTTAATAGGTATACCATATGTTGGTTCAAATTTATACTCTGCTGCAGTTGGCCAAGACAAAATATTTCAAAAGCAAATATTGTCATCTTCTGATATACTAGTACCTGATTATTTATGGTTCTTCGATAGTGAGTATAAAGGAAATGAAGAAGAAATATTAAAGAAAATAAAAAAATTAGGATATCCAGTAATGGTAAAACCAGCAAGATTAGGTAGTAGTGTAGGAATAAGTAAAGTAAAAAACGAAGAAGGTATAAAAGAATCAATTGAAGAAGCAATTAAATATGATGAGAAAATTCTAATAGAAAAAGTAGTCGATAATTTAATTGAAGTAAATTGTAGTGTAATAGGAAATCACGAATACCAAGAAGCAAGTAAACTAGAAGAAGTAATGGGTGTTGATGAATTTCTAAGTTATAGAGATAAATACTTAGGAGGCAGTAAAACAAAAGGTAAATCAACCAAAGGAATGGCTTCAACTAATAGAATATTACCAGCAAGATTAGATGATGACATTACAAAAGAAATACAAGAAATATCAAAAAAAATATTTAAAATACTAAATGCAAGAGGCGTAGTTAGAATAGATTATTTAGTTGATAAAAAAACTAAAAAAGTGTATGCAAACGAAATGAATACAATTCCTGGATCACTTTCATTCTATTTATGGGAAGCATCAGGAAAAACATATGAAGAAATGTTAGATGAAATTATTGGTATTGCTATAAAAGCATACAAAAGAAGAAAAACAAAAGTATTCTCATTTGAAAGTAATATATTAAGCAATTACAATGGATCAAAAGGTTGTAAAGGTAAATTAAAATAAGAACGATTGTTCTTATTTTATTTATTTAATAAATATTCTTCTAATGTTATACCATTTTCATATATATACTTTGCATTCTCAATACCAACATATCTAATATGCCATGGTTCATCCTTATATCCAGTAATATTCGTATTATCCTTAGTATATCTAATAATAAAACCATACAAATGAGCATTTATTTTTAACCACTCATATTCCTTAGTACTACCAAAATCAGTATAAGATTTTAAAACATTATATAAATCAAATGCATAACCAGTTTGATGCTCAGAATGTCCTGGCCTTGCAGAATACGTGTCAACTATTTCAACTGGATCACTTTTTAAATATCCTTCATAAAGTTTCTTTTGATATTCATAACTTCTATAAGCACTTATTATCTTAATAGTCAATCCAACACTAGACGCATCATTATATAAATCCTTAAAATGCTGATACGCTTCTTTATTTCCCTTAATATCACTATTTATAGCATAAGGATATCCTAAATTTTCCAAATCACTTGGAACATAATCATTTCCTAAATTATAATGCTTATTTACAAGTACCAAAGGAGTATAGTTATTTATTGATTTAAAATCTGTTTCATAGAAATTATAATCTATATTGATATTAACATTTTTTACAACCTCATCAATAGACATATCACTATGAATCTCGCTATACTTTTTATACCTTTCAAAATTATCCTTATTATATGTCTTAATATTAACAAATTTATTTTCATCTTTAACATTATTAGTATTATTATTCATAACACGCCTCACTAAAATTATTACGTTTAATACAATTAATGCAACAATAAAAATAATTATTACTTTTTCTTTTTTCATACATTTCACCATTATATCTTATTTTATCATTAAAAATAAATTACTCAAATATTAATATCAACTTCATCGCTTTAATTTTATTGTATTAACAAACGTTCGTCAATACTTTTATTTAATATGTATACACTTTTTACATAAATATAGTAAATTTTTATAAAATAATATTTTGACTGAAAATTTGCGTATTTTGTAATATAAAAAGACACAACTCATAAGTTTTATTAGAGGTGTTTTATGAAAAAAATATTATTTGTTTTTTTAATACTTGTATCTTTATTTATAATTCCAGTAAAAGCAGAAGAACAAATGGCTAGTAATGCAAAAAGTGCAATACTAATAGAAGCATCTACAGGAACAATACTATTTGAAAAAAGTTCTAATGAAAAATTTGCACCCGCTTCTATGACAAAAATGATGAGTTTATTAATTATCATGGAAAACATAGACAACGGTAATTTAAAAATGGATGAAATTGTAAAAGCAAGTAAACACGCAGCAAGTATGGGAGGTAGTCAAATATATTTAGAAGAAAATGAAGAAATGAAAGTTGAAGATATGTTAAAAGGTATTACTATTGGTTCTGCGAATGAACTAGTTGTAGCTATAAAGAAGTCATTATATTTAATAGAAAAATATAAAAAACATTGAATATTATATAAAATTTTATTTGTAAAATAAATGAATTTCAATAAAATATGATACAATCATACTGAGGTGATTAAATAGTATGAAAAAGATATACTTTGCTGCTCCTCTTTTTAATGAAATGGAGTTAAAAAGAAATAAAGAATATACGGATATTCTTCGCAATTGGGGATATGAAGTTTATCTGCCACAAGAAAGTGCTGGATTATCTGCTCAGATTATAGCAAATGGTGGGGACAAGTATGAAGTTAGCAAAAACATTTTTGAAACGGATTTGAATGGTATTAAATGGTGTGATATCTTAATTTTCTTTTTAGATGGTAGAGTTCCTGATGAAGGTGCGTGCGTAGAATTGGGTATGGCATATGCATGGGGTAAAAAATGTATTGGATATAAAACTGATGATAGAAGTTTAGATTTTACAGGGACGGATAATTTATTTATAGAAGGATGCATGAATTTTAAAATTACACATAACCTGGAAGAATTAAAAAAAGAATTGGAATCAATAAAATAATATGAAGCTAGAATTAATTTGTAATTTATATAGTATTATAATGATTGTATATTCTTTATTTATAACATTTAAATATATAATGTTTTTTAAAAATAATACTAAAAATTATAACCAAAAATTAAAAAATAATAAAGGATTGTTTATTGCTATCCCTTGCTTAAGAGAACAAAAAACTATTGAAGAAACTATAAAACATTTTAGAAAGATTTGTGAATTACCAATTGTGATAATTACAACAGAAAAAGAGAATTTTGAATCCAATTATAAAAATAATTATATAACAACAACAACGATTGTAGAAAATAATATTTTAGGTAAGTACGATAATATATATTTAATAGATTATCCTTTAAAAAAAGGATATATGGCTGATCAGTTAAATTTTATGCTTAATAATTTATATAACTTTGATTTTTATGATGATTCAAAGGAATGGTATATGTCATTATATAATGCTGATAGTAAACCATCTAAAGAAACTTTTAAATCAATATTTTATTATATAAATAAAAACAAAAAGGTTATCCAACAATATTCATATTGTTTTAAAAATTTTTCAAAATTAGATTTCATTTCAAAAGGTTTTGCAATTTATCAATCAAATTTCGAAATAAAAGTAGGATTATTTAACTCAAGTTTGAATTATAAATATTTATATAATTATGTTGTTGGGCATGGACTAACTATTGATTTAAAAGAGTTAAATAAAATGGGAAATTTTAATACAAAATTTTGGTGTGAAGATATATATTTAACTATGAAATTGAAATATAATAATATTCCTATATATTCAATCCCAAACCTTGAAAATATCGAAAACGCTTCATCAATTAATCAGATTATTAAACAAAATTCTGTGTGGTATGACACAACTAGAAAGTACGTGAAAGTATATAATGATATTAAAAAAAGTGAAAAAAGATTTTCTTTATATGGCTTAATTGGTTGTATAAATGAATTTAGGTGTGCAATTAATTGGCTATTGTTTCCTATAATATTTATAATTAATTTTTTAATTTGCATATATTCTAAAAATTTTATAACAGTTTGTATTTTAATATTTTCATATTTATTTTATTCTTATATTAATTATTTTATTACTATAAATACAATAAATAAACTAAGTAATGAACGTTATAAATTAAATTTTTGTAACTATGTTTCTTATATGTTGGCGTTATTAATTTCAAACGTTGGCCCAATTTATTCATTAATTTCTAGAAAGAAAGAAAAATATAAAACAGAGAGGTAAAAATGAAGAGAGGGAAAATAATTATTGTTGAAGGGACATCTTGTGTAGGGAAAACTACATTGTGTTCTAATTTAGAAAAGCTTGGTTGGATAGTAATTCCAGAAGCGATTAGATATTTAGAAAAAGAAACTCAGAAAAAAGGCGATGATGCTTCGCCGATACCAAATAAACAAACAGAGGAAGAATATTATCAAACTCAATTATTTAGAATTGAACTTCAAAAAATAAGAGAAGCTAATTATTTTAGTAATAGAGGATTTAATATTGTTATAGATAAAAGTGCTATTGCAACCATAGCAACAGCTAAGGCATTTGAGGAATCTAAAGGATTCGTTGGAACATTTTCTAGTGCTTGTAGTAAATATTACAATATGTTAAAGCAATTAAATGAGGAGGAAATTATAGAATGTGATGGATTTCTTCTTTTAACGGCGAATTTTGATGAAATAAGAAAAAGAAATATGACCAGAAATCATATTTTGGAAGGAATTTGGTTAGAAGAAACGATTATAAATTCACAAAGAAGGGTTTTAGAAACTTTTGCAGAAAATATAATTGGTAAATTATCTGATAATAATATAGTTACTAAAACTTTGGATACTACTAATATTTCGGATCAAGAATTATTAGCTTATTTTCTTGATTTTGCAAATTCAATTGTATTGAGTAATGATAAAACGAAAGGTGGTCATAAGAAATGATAGATTTACATACACATACAACTTATTCAGATGGAACCTGGGATGTTAAAACACTTCTCAAGAAAGCAAAAGAAAATGGAGTTGAGTTATTAGCAATTACTGATCATGATACTGTAAAGGCCCACTTAGAATTAAAAGAAAATGATTATTCTAGTTATTTTAATGGGAAAATTATATCAGGAGCAGAATTTAATTGCGTATTTAATAATGCTAAGATAGAGCTTTTAGGATATAATTTTGATATTGAAAAAATGAATGGATGGATAGAAAAGGTATATAATGTAGAAAAAAAAGCTCCTAACTTAATGGAAGAATTTCATTTACTTATGAGTGCTTGTCATAAAAACAAAATAAAAGTAGATGATATTAATTATAAAGAAGATATGGGATGGCCAATAGATTTTATATATGAATCAATAAAAAAATATCCAGAAAACAAAAAATATTTTTCTGATAAAGAATGGACAGATATAGATCATTTTTTTAGATGCTGCACTTGTAATATAGATTTTCCTTTATATATAGATTTTTCTTACCAAACTCCTAATGCTAAATTGGTTTCTGAAGAAATAAGGAAATTGGGTGGAAAGGTTTTTTTAGCACATCTATTTACTTATCCCCTTAGAGATTATGAAAAATATTTAGATAGTTTAGTGGAAAACAATATAATTGATGGTGTTGAAACATATTATTCAAAATTTAGCGATGAAGAAATCAAATTTGTTGAAAAGTATTGTGAAAAAAATAATTTATATATGTCAGCAGGAACAGATTGTCATGGAAATAAAAAACCGGATAGAAAAGTAGGAATTGGATATGGAAATATGAATGTTTCAATAGACGTTGTTAAAGATTGGATTTAAAATTTAGAACTGTAAAGGTTCTTTTTTTCATTTATTCAAATATGTTTAAATGAGGAGGAGAAATTTTGGATAATAATCTTTCAATAAATATTGCAAAAAAAGAAATTAAAAAAGCCATTATCAATGAACTTTATAAAAAGGAAGTAATAGAATTTAATCAATATAATTTTATTATTAGAAAAATAGATGAAGATATATCAAAAGAAGAAAAAGAAAATAAAACAGAAGGAAATTTAAAACAAATTATTGTAGATGTTGTAGTGTAAAATTGGAGGGTGAGGTAATGAATCTTTTTACGATAAGGAATTCTTTAACAAGTGGTAAATCAATATATGACTTAAAATTAAGAGTAACTTTTTATGCTCGTGTATCTACTGATAGAGAAGAACAATTAAATTCATTAGAAAATCAAGTTATGTATTTTGAAAATTTTATAAAAAAGCAAACTAATTGGATATTTATTCCAGGATATATAGATGAAGGTATAAGTGGTACTAGTGTTAAAAAACGTGAAAATTTTCTTAAAATGGTTGATGATGCAAAAAAAGGAATATTTGATTTAATATTAACTAAAGAAATATCAAGATTTTCAAGAAATACTGTTGATAGTATTCAGTATACACAAGAATTATTATCTTATGGTGTTGGGATTAACTTTATAAATGATAATATAAATACTTTTGATTCCGATTCAGAGCTCCGTCTTACGATAATGTCTAGTATAGCTCAAGAAGAAGTTAGAAAATTATCAGAAAGAGTTAGGTTTGGTTATAAAAGAAGTATAGAAAAAGGAATAGTACCTGGTAATGATAATTTTTATGGATATAAAAAGAATAAAGGTAAACTTGAAATAGACGGATATGAAGCAGAATTAATAAGATTAATATTTAATGAATATAGTAAGGCAAAAATGGGAACTAGTAGGTTGGGCCATTATTTATATAACACGTATAATATCGTGAGTAAAACAGGTAAACCCCTTGCAGGTACAGTAATAACAAGAATAATTAGAAATCCTAAATATAAAGGATATTATTGTGCTCACAAAGAAACAACAGTTGATTATCATTCACAAAAAAGAATAAGATTTAAACCAGAAGAATGGATAGTTTATAAAGATAATGAAAGTTGTCCACCAATAGTTACTGAAGAACTTTGGGATGAGTGTAATAAGATATTAGATATAAATGCAAAAAATTACAAAAATAAAACTCCAACTAATATGAGGTATGCATTATCAGGCAAAATAAAATGTATGCATGATGGCGCAACTTTTATAAAGGGTTCTTATAAAAATAAAAGAACAGGCGAAGTAAATAAATATTGGGGATGTTCTAATTACAGAAAGTATGGTAGAACAAAAAGTAATGGTTGCAAAACACCTATATTACGTTATGAAGAATTACTAATTATTTTTAAGAAAATATTAAAAGGAATCATTGGTAATAAAAATAGTATTATAAGTGAAATATATAGTTTAATTAATGAAAGTAAAATCAAAAAAGATTATACGAAAGAAATAAAAGAAATAGATATGAAAATGAATTTAATAACTAATGCAAAATCAGAATTAATACACATGAAAGCAATGAAAGAAATAGATAGCGAAGAATATAAAATATCAAAAGATAATTATGAAAAAGAATTAAAAAATTTAAAAAAGAAGAAACAAGAATATTTATCTAAACAAGATACTAGTGATTATTCAAAAAATATAGATACATTTAAGGAAAAAGTTAATAAAACTATATTTGAAGATGAAGAAAGTGTTTTTGAAATAATCGCATCTATAATAGATACAATTTATGTTGAAAGAATTGATGAATGTGATGATAAGCAAAAGTTAATTTTACATATTAAATTTAATATATTAGATAATAGCTACGAAGAAGGTAGCTTAAATTTAAATGACTTTTTACTGCTTTTTAGTTAGTGTGAGAGATGCAACAGTGGCACTTGCAGAAAGAATTGCAGGAACTGAAGATAAATTTGTAGAAATGATGAATGCCAAAGTAAAAGAATTAGGACTCAAAAATACAAATTTTAAAAACAGTACAGGACTTGATGAAGCAAATCATTACTCATCTAGTTATGATATGGCAATTATTGCAAAAGAATTAGTTAAACACAAAAAAATATTAGATTTCTCCTCCATATATGAAACATATTTAAGAACTGATTCAGATAGCAAATTCTGGCTTGTTAATACAAATAAATTAGTAAGATTCTATAAAGGTGTAGATGGACTTAAAACTGGTTATACAGAAGAAGCTGGATACTGTCTTACCGCAACAATAAATAAAGATAATATGAGATTAATAGCAGTAGTAATGGGAGAACCAACTAGTACAATAAGAAATAGTGAAGTAAGTGCACTTTTAGATTATGGATATAATTTATATCAAAAACATACTTATATAACAAAAGAAGAAATAATAGATAATGTCAAAGTAGATAAAGGAAAAAAAGATAAAGCAAATATAGTAGTTATGGATGATGTAGTTAGAATAAATAAAAAGGGTTATAAAGTAGGAGAAGTAAGTTACGAATTAAATTTAAATAAGTTAAAGGCACCAATTAATAAAGGTGAAAAAGTAGGAACATTAATAATAAAAGAAGATGGTAAAAAAGTAAGTATAGCAGATGTAACTGTAGAAGAAAACATAGAAAAAGCAAATTATTTTGTATTGTATTTAAGATATATAAAAGAGATACTAAGTGGAAATTATAATTTTTAATCATATCTAGATCATATTTCTAGATATTTTTTATTTATAATGAAAGTGATTTTAATAAATAAAATATAACAAATTTAAACACAAACATTGATGAACATTTGTTTGCGTGATAAGATTAAAGCATCCTATAGCCCATAAAACTTTAGAATATATTAATGAACATTATGCAATGGAGTGATATTAATTATTAAAGAAAACGTAAGTAATAGTTTAAAAAACTTTCAAGGTTTAATAGATGAAGAATTGTTTGAAAAGGTAAAAACTGTAAATATATTTGCAAGAGTTTATCCTAATCACAAAATGAGAATTGTAAATGCACTTCAAAAAGATAATAAAATAGTCGCAATGACAGGAGATGGAATAAATGATGCACCAGCACTAAAAAAAGCAAATATAGGGATTGCGATGGGTCAAAGAGGTACAAATGTTGCAAAAGAATCAGCTGATTTAATTTTATTGGATGATAATTTTAATACAATCGTAAAAACAATTGAAAATGGAAGAACTATATATAAAAATATTAGAAAAGCAATATCCTATATCATTTCAATACATATTCCAATAGCTTTATTGTCTTTATTTATTCCTTTATTTAAATTGCCGACTTTATTATTATCAACCCATGTTATGTTATTGGAATTATTGATTGATCCAACAGCATCAATTATATTTCAAAGGATTAAATCCTCTAAAAATATAATGAAAGAAAATCTAAGAAATATAAAAGAACCAATTTTAAATTTTAAAGATAAAGTATCCACAATAGTTACTTCAGGAATTATATTAGGATTATTAGCTTTTATATATTTACCTTTTTATAATAAAGTAGCAAATACTTTGCCATTAGATATAAAATGGTGGCTACTAATAATATTTCTTGTATTAATATCAGTAAAACACTTTGACATCTTAAAAATTAAAAGAAATAAGAAATAAATTTGTTAATTGTTGAAAATTAAATCTTGAAAAATAGGATAGTAATAATGAGTGAATAATATAAAAGTATATATAATTATTAAAAACATATAAATGTAAAATGTTGTTTATTAAATAAAATATTTATTTTTGTATATTTACAGGAAAAACAAAAAATACTATAATTATAATAATAAAATATGAAAGGAGAGAGTATGGTTAATAAATTAAATAAATTTTTAACATCTTCTATTATAATATCTATAATGATGTTTATAATTGGATTAATATTTATTGTTTATCCCGAAGTATCATTTGAAACAATCACATATATTTTATCTGTTATACTAATAATAAATGGAATATATTTCTTGTTTGAAAAAGAAGTAAGTATGTTTTATTCTGGTTTTTTAACTTTAGGAGTTATTGAACTATTATTGGGTATAATAATGTTACTTTACCCAAATATAGTAAAAACGTTATTTCCAATAGTAACTGGTATAATAATGATAACAAAATCTACTTTGGATTTAAGAATATCTATGTTATTATGTAAAAATGGATACAATAACTGGATTTCAATATTTATTTGTTCAATTATATCTATATTATGTGGTTTAATAATTATTGTAAATCCTAATATGGGTGGTGTTGCTTTAATCACATCAATAGGAGTTATAATAGTTTTATACTCAATATCAAATATAATAGACACAATTGTATTTAAAAAAGATATTAAAGATATAACTAAATTATTAAATATGTAAAAAGTATCAGTTTGATATGAACTGATACTTTTTAATTTATATCTGGTATTAGAAACTCTAAATAAGAAAGAATTTCTTTTTTAGTATATTTATTAGAATTACTTAACCACTCAATGCCAATATTTACAACTCCACCAAGATAAAATTTAGTAATAATATCACTAGGAATTTTATTTCCTACATAAATTAATCTTTTTTAACATATCATCAGTAACTACACTAAGTAATATATCCATCATTATTCCATTTCTATTATTTATCATAATTGAACTATATACATCTTTCTTACTTTCTATATGATTTAAAAATAAACCAATTAAATTTAAAAAAACTCTCTAGTATTTAAATTCTCATTATTACTATTTATTCGTTTACAAACTCTTCTTTAAGCACATTTATAAAATCTACTAATAATTCATATTTATCATTATAATGTGAATAAAAGGTAGATCTATTTATAAGTGCTTTTTTACATATATCAGATACCTTTATCTCTTCAAAAGTTTTATCATTTTCATTTATTAATATTTCAATTTGAGCTCTTTGATCACGATTTAAATGATGATATTGATTTTTTTTCTTTATAATTTTCTTTAGACATATATATATTACACCTTTATTTATTTTGCTTATAATAAGTGTAATATTTTTATATGTCTTTTTCAATGTAACTTTGTTGCACTTCAGAAAAAATTTTCCATTTTAACTAATATTTACAAAAACGAATAGATAATATATAATTAAGTGGGTGGTAAAATATGTCATATTGTAGTAATTGTGGTTACAAATTTGAAGGAAAAGAAAATTTTTGCCCTAGTTGTGGAGTAAAAATAGAAAAGAAAAAACAAAAGAAAAAAAATAATGAAGAATCTATTAATGAAGAAAAAACAAAAAAAGTCATTAGTAATGAAACAAAAGAAAAAATAAAACAATTTCTTGATGTAAAAGATATCTCAGAAGAATTTTCAAAAGAAGAAGTAGAAGATAACAAATTATTAGGTGTATTATCTTATTGTGGTGTATTCGCATTAATACCTTATTTTTCAAATAGAAAATCTAAATATGTAGAATTTCATTCAATACAAGGTATGAATTTACTGATAACAATGATTTGCTATATTATAACTTATAGTTTACTTTCTTTAATAAAAGTAACAAGATATGTTATTGATTGGGGATACATGGTGGGAAGTAAAAAGGTAACGCCATTATGGATTACTTTACCAATGACATTTATTGGAATAGTAATATTTATAATAATGATATATGGAATAATAAATGCATGTAATGGTAAATCAAAAACACTCCCTATAATAAATAAAATTAAAGTAATAAAATAACATGTTTTATATAAAAAACACTTGTTTTGTCGAAAGTGTTTTTTTTATTTTTTATTCATTTTATAATATGTGAAAAGGAGATGATAAATATATTGTAAGTGATTTAGTAAGTGTAGTAGAAGATAATAAAAAAATGATTTATAAACTCGCTAATAGTTTTTCAAAAGAAAATAGCGAAGATCTATTTCAGGCGGGTGTAGTAGGCCTTATAGAAGCATATAATAACTACATCGAAGGATATGGTGTTAAATTTTCAACATACGCATATTCTTACATATTAGGTGAAATGAAAAAATACATAAGAGAAAACAAAAGTGTAAAAATAAGTAGAGAAATACAGTATCTAAGTTATAGATTAGATAAGCTAATAGATTTACTTAGTCAAAAATATAAAAGAACACCTACAACAAGTGAACTAAGCATGGAAACTGGTATAGACGAATGGAAAATAATTGAGGCATTAAATATAAAAGGATGCGTTAGAAGTTTAGATGAACCAGTTGGGGAAGACGATAAAATGACAGTTATGGATGTAGTTAGTGTACAAGAAAATACTGTTGATAGTGCAGAATTTGAAGAACTAATGAATTTACTTAATGATAACGAAAGAAAATTCATAGAAGAAAGATATATTCTTGATAAGTCACAAAGTGAAGTTGCAACTATTACAGGATATTCTCAAGCAAAAGTATCTAGAATTGAAAATAAAATAAAACGGAAATTAAAAAAACATTATGCAAAAATAAGTTAACATAATGTTTTTTGTTTAAGAATTAAATTTTAAATAAAATTAATATTTTGACAAAAAATACATAAAACTAGTTGATATAATTACATTTTTTTGATATAATCACAATTGTCTTATGGGGCGTTAGCTCAGTTGGTAGAGCAACTGACTCTTAATCAGTGGGTCTAGGGTTCGAATC
>ERZ779941.46-NODE-46-length-71281-cov-3.548114_pt1 | contig 71281 bp, 79 predicted proteins | sample MGYA00511952_ERZ779941 | MGnify/ENA primary metagenome ERZ779941 (study PRJEB29588, sample SAMEA2142846) | human gut metagenome | biome: human gut; feature: human-associated habitat; material: faeces | place: Denmark | collected 2008/2010 ...
TTTTTATAACTTTAAGTCTTGCAGTTATTTCTGCATTTGCAATTACTTTTTTTACAATTTCACCATCTTCTTTTACTTCAATGGTAAAATCTTTTGCTTTTTCATAACCCTTAGTTGAAGTCAATTGTTTTACAACATATTTACCATAAGGTAATGTTATATCAAAACTGCCTTGTGCATCAGTTATTAATGTTTTAACTAATTCATTTTTATTGTTGTATATTCCAAATTTTACACCAATTTCAGGAGTCATAATCCCTGTCTTATTATCTGCATATACTTTTATAAATTGAAATGTTCTTTTTATTACATCTTCAAAAACTTGGACTTCAGGATGTAATTGATCAAGAGTTACATCAAAGTAATATTTATTTGGATCTAATTTATACCCATTTGAAGCTTTTTCTTCTAATAAATAATATCTTCCCAATGATGGTAGATAATCACTTTTAGTAGTACCATCATCATTTGTTGTAATAGTTCCTACTTTTGTACCATCTTCTTTATAAATACCATATATTGCTCCTTTTAATGTAGCTTCACCTTGAGCTTTATTATTTTTAGTTTCAGAGTCTGTTTTGTGAATTTTTACATCTCCACCAAATACAGTTACTTTTTTTACAATTCTAATAGGATCAATGTCTCCTCTTTTAATTACATTTTGTGAACTAGTAGCATAATAAAGTTCTATTGGGCTTCCATATCTATTACCTGATTTTGTAAGGGTAATTGTTAATTGTCCAACATTAGTTGCTGTTAAAGATAGGTTATTACCATTAATCGTTGCACTACCATTATCTACATTAGATATTTGATAATTATTTAATACACCATTTGAATCATTTATATTAATATTTTGTCCAACTACCATTGTATCTGGAAAATTAGTAAAATTTGGCGTTGTATTATGATTATTAACTAAATCCATTATAGAATTCATTTGTCCTGCTAAAATACTATCATTTCTATTTCCTTTTAGTGTATCAGTAAAAAAACTATCAACATTTGGATCTGCTAATTTCCATATTAGCATTTGTGCTGCTAAATAATATGTATCATCAGTATGATCATGTGTTGCATCTTTATACCCATATCCATAATAGGCAATTTTTGAAATCTTATTCCATGTATCCAAAGGTATATTAGCTACGGCTTGTATATCCTCTGTGGTTACCTCATAAGTTGCATCTGAATTAATTTTCGTCATCGGTTGCACACAATAAACAAAATGTCCATCGCTAGTTCTAACAATAAATTGTCCTTTAAACCACATTTTGCTTTCTCCTCGTGTATGCATAACATAAAATGGACCTCCAACATAAGGTCCTGCTTTTATTTGTCCTTCATAAGTACGAGCATCTACTTTATTTATCCCTAAAAATGCTCCCACAATTGTTATAACAAATAATAATATTTTACTTAATTTATTCATTTATACATTCCTCCCATCAAAAAAAGACTTCTAAAAAGTCTTTTAGTATTAATTAAGTTTCTCAGTATGAAACATCCATCCTAGATTTTTGCCTGATGCACTTGAAACCGTAGAGCAATGATACAATTCTTCACCATTTAAATATGGTTTATAAGATTCTCCATAATTAGCACACTCTTCATATGTTGAAAAATCTACACGTTCCCAACTATATAATGGTTTATTATAATATTGATCTTCTGTGATTCCAAGAATATCCCACGGATTATTTGCTTTAACATTATTATTCGATTCTTCCTTTTGTTCTTCTTGTTGAACGGGTGGTTGAGTTATTTCGGAAGTTGTTGTTTTCTGGTTATTTTTGTTTTCGTTTGACTGAATATTTGATTTGTTTGAATTATTAGTTTTGGTCTCTTTTGATTCATTGTTTTTTGAAGTAGTATCGTCATTATTCACATCATCTTTTTTATCAACATTTTCATCTTTGATTTTTACTTCATCTTTAACAGCCTTTTTATTATCAGAATTCTTTTTTTCTACAATAGATGGATTATTTTTATTTTTTGAATCATATTTATTATGGAAATTATACAAAAATAAACCTGTTATAAAAATAATACTAATGATTAATAAACCAATCAATAATCCAATAATTTTCTTTTTGATAAGATCACCTTCTTTTTAGGAGATATTAACTCTTATTTTAATATATGTCAAATTTTTATTTATAAAGATATTGTTTTAAATAATCTAAATCATTTATTAAATCAATTAGATTACATCTTAACTCTATGTTTTTTATATGTTTATTTTTTTTATCATCAAAGTATTTTGCTAGAGTTTCAACATAATAAATACTTCGAATCTTATTTTTTATTTGATTTTTTGCTAACTCCACATTTTTTACTTCATCAAAGCAGTGGAAGTAATCTAGCATATCATAAATTCGATTAACTAAATTATGACTTTTTACGAACGAATGCCAAGTTTTCTTTTTCATATATTTTTAATACATAGCACGTTTCTTACATCAAAATCTTGTAAGTCAACAATTTCAAAATCTGAATCATCAAATGATACAGCATCATAAAAATCAATATCATCATTATCAATTAAAATAATAATTGCATTTCTAATATTGTTCTTATCAATTATTCCATATCTTTCAACAAAATTATAATTAACTAATAAATGTAATCTATAAAGCATATCCTGTATTTTCATTAAAATATAATCACGATTTGAACCATATTCCATCTCATAATTTTTAGTGAAACCATCATATAAACTTTTGTTAATTTTTCTATCATCAAGTAAATACTTTAATGTATCAATATTTTTAATATCTTTACCTTCAATTTTACCCTCTGTTAAAATTTCATTTATTGTTTTTTTAAAATCTTTTTGATTCATTATTTAAAATATCCTAAAATCCATGATACGAATTGAGTTGTGACAAGTGCAGATACACCTGCAATTATTGTAGTTTTTATTTTTCGATCATAACTTGCTTTTTGATTATCATCACTTGATGCCATTTTAAGAGCGTAGTCTTTGGCGACAAAAAAAGCTGTTCCACCAATCACGAACAACCTTAAATATCCCATAGCGTCATTTATTAATTTTAAAACATCCTGTAATATGCTTTCCATTAATATATAGCTCCTAGCAATAGTTTTGCATTTTTGTTATAATATGAGTAGTCGAATAAATTGAGTGCTTTGTTTTTTCGACTTTTTTTATACAATAATTTGTTTATAAAAAAATCCCTCCCATTATGTGTTCTCATTATCGTATTCAAATTGTAATTTTAGTTGAATTCCTTTTTGAATTCTTTTTTTTATAACTTCACAATATTTGTCAGTAAGTTCAATTCCGATCCATCTTCGATTTAGAACTTCGCATGCTAAAAGGGTAGACCCACTTCCACTTGTGAAATCCAAAACTAGGTCACCTCGTTTAGAATAGGTAGATACAATATATTCCATCAAAACAATTGGCTTTTGTGTAGGATGATATAAATCAGTTTCTCTTGCAAATTGAATAACATTTCTTGGAAAATTAGCTTCCTCTTGGGTATAACTAACTTTTTCATCACTTTTTTTATCACCTAAATAATTTATAGGTTTTGTTGTGACTTTAAGATTAACTTGAATAATACCTTGTGGAAAATATCTCATTGGTGGTTTAGCAGATGCAACAGCACCACATTTCGAAAATATCATAATATCTTCATAACATCTTAATGGTTGATATTTAGCATTTTGAAATCCTGTTACTTGTGTTTTTATCCATTTCCAATCATAACGATAGAATTTAGGATTACTCATCCTCAAACTACTACTAAATGGCTCATTGCCAAAAAGGACAATAGCACCATCATCTTTAATCAATTTGGAAAGCTTATCCCACATTTGATCAAATGGAATAATTTGATCCCACGAATATGATGTTACAGCATATGGCGGATCCGTTATAATTGCATCAACTTTAATTCCTTGTTCAATAAGATAATCCATAACTTTTAAACAATCACCCTTATATAATTTACCTAATCTTGTAGAGTAGTATGGATTACAAGTTTCTAAATTTTCACCTCCTTATCTTATAAATTTAGTTTTTTTATAACGAGATCCCTATAAACTCGTTATTATTTATTTAATTACATCAACAAATTTATCTAAACCACTTTTTAAACAAAATTTAATAATTGCACTTTTCCTAACTTGTGTAATATGTTTTGAATATGTTTTATATTTTCCAATTATTTCTTGATCCGTTAATCTATCAACAAATGTTGCATCAAAAATATCTTTTTCATCTTTATTTAAAGTAGAGTAAGCAGAGAAATAGCAGTTTAAAAAATTACTCATTTTTTCTTCATCTTTCATATTTTTAATTATAATGCTCTCAATTTTAGAATTAGTATTTCTTTGAGAAGAACCATATTTTTCCCCATAAGATGCAATTGACGATGAATTATAATTATACCCACACTCTAATGTAAGTAAAAAATTTTCTACAATATCAAGTGTTATAAAAATCAATTCTTTAAATTTTTCAATGGGATACTGATTAGCAACATAATCGTTTAAAAAGTCAGTCCTTCTTTTTCTCATAATTTCTTCCTCCAAACAAAAAGAGAGCAAAGACTATTAACAAGTCAGTTTGCTCTCTTGTAATTATTACTGCTATTATTAAAAAAAGGGGAGAAGGTTCTTTGTTGATTTTCATCAGTATAATAATCTCTATGATAATTAATCCAACCCATATTATTCAATCCCCCAAAGTATTACGATATAAGACCGTTTTTAAATACTTGTTGACTATAATAGCATTCTGTATTTTTTAAGTCAATTCCCAATTCGTGGAATAAATGAAAAAAGGATTTTTTTCATCCTTCTTCATAATTATGACTTATTATAATCATTTTATCCCTTGACTTTATAAAAATCAAACACTTTATATGATAAGTTATAAACTCTTTATAAACTCCTTTTACTTTGTTTAGCCTTGATTTACATAGTCTTTCGAGGTTTCATATACTAATATATCATCTATTTTGCAATCTAAAATATAACAAAATTTTGCAAGTATTTCTGAAGTAAAAGCATAATTGTCACCATAATAATATTTTTTCACTATTTCATATTTAACATTTGCTAATTTACTCATAGTACTTATTGATATATGTTTCTTATCCATTAAAACATTTAATTTAATTTTTACATTTCCAAAATCAGTTTCATAATCAATCTCCTTAATATTCACAATAGCCATCCTTTCTTGAAACAAAAAAAGAGTAGTATCACCAAAGTCAAGGATAATACTACTTCCAAAAATAATTTTTACTACTATATAATTATAACACAAAAATCGACATTTAAATTATTAAAAATAACTACTCGTTTAAAAGTAGTTATTATATAGTTCTACTGAAGAACTTTAAATAAATATTCTAAGAAGTCATTTATATTCAAGAAGTTTATTTTATCAAGATATTCCAAAAATAATAAATGTATATCTTTTTTTGTAGATGATTTATTTAATGTTATTTCTAATAATTCTTCTTCTTTATTTATATATAATTTAAGAAAATAATACTTATTCATTTCATAATCAAGTTTATTTCCATAATTTTTTTTCTTTTCAGGAATGGATTTTTCGTAAGTTAATAGATTTATAATATAAGGATGTTTTTCTATTTGTTTATAATCAATAGCATAATCACTTATATTTGATTTAGAACCTTTAGTATCCAATACAAAATTATTTATATTAAAATCATTTTTTTTATTTCTAATTATATCTTTTAATCTTTCAAATTTATCCATAAACAACCACCTGCAAAAACATTATAACACATAACATACATTATATAATACTATTTGTGATTTTTTTCTATTTTATCAATATCATCCTTATTATATATAAACTGCTGTATAAGTTTTGTATTTTCAATATCTACATTAGGATGTTTGTCTTCACCTTCAACATATTTAACTAAGTGCCTAGACAATTTTTCAATATCCTTTTCAATATCAACTGGAAAACAACAACTATATTTCATGTCGATAGCATCAATTAATTGTAATGTTACAAATAATCCTTCTTCAACTTCATGATTCTCATAAACATATTTACTCAACTAAAATCACCTCGTTTGAGATGTTAACTCTCATGAAAAAATTAATCAAGTCAGTTTGCAAAAAAAATTAATTATGTGTATAATGGTCTCAATAGAAAATAAAAATACTAGTAAGATTTCTTACTAGTATATATATATAAATCGTTTAAAAACGATTGATTTTCTGGCAGGGGTAGAAGGATTTGAACCCTCGCGAATGGTTTTGGAGACCATCATACTACCACTATATTATACCCCTATAAATGCTCAATTAAGAGCAAACAATTTATATTATAAAATGATATATTATTATCATTTATAAACTAATTTAATTCGAAATGATATGTTTCAAATTTATACTTATGCCACCAAAAGTGCCACCAGTTCAAAACATAACATTTGATAAACCCAGTAGTTATAAGGTAAAATCAGTCTTTTTAACTTTTATAACAAAGGTTTTGGAGACTCCTATTATACCATTTAACTAATCCCCTAAATCGGACAAATTAATAATATCATATTTTTTTTATTTTATCAACTAATTTTGATACTCTTTTGCATATAATATATGGGAGGGTTTATTATGGCTATTGTTGCATATAATACAAAAGAACTTGATTTACTTGCTAGACTTATGAGAGCAGAAGCAACTGGCGAAGGTAATCTTGGAATGCTTATGGTTGGTAATGTTGGAATAAATAGAGTTATAGGAAATTGCTTAGATTTTAAAAATATTACTAGTATTTATCAAATGGTATATCAAGATCCAGGCGGATTTTCTGGAACAGATAGTCCACTTTTTTATAGTTCATCAAGTACTGCAGAAAAAAATCTTGCTAAAAGAGTAATAAATGGTGAATACTTTCATCCTGCGACTAATGCACTCTGGTTTTATGCACCAGGATCTGGTAATTCATGTAGACCAACATGGTTTAATCAAGCAAATAGTGGAAGATATAAAAATCATTGTTTTTATGTTCCACAAAAAGGAGTTTGTAAAGACTTATACTAAAAATACCAATGCTTTTACACATTGGTATTCTTTTTCTAATTTATTATTTATTTTCTAACTCATTATTTATCATTTTTAATGTATCTTTATTATTATCTTTTTCTAACATTCTATATGCTTCATCAAATTCACACCATTTATAATCAACGTGCTCTTCTGATAATGTAATATCTATATTTCTATCAATTTCAACAGAAAAAACATATTCTGTAATTACAAATCCTGTTTTCTTAGAACATTGAAATATTTGTTTTAAATCAGAAATATTATTTATATTTGTAATACCTAATTCTTCGCCTATTTCTCTAACTAAACAATCTTTTAATTTTTCACCTTCTTCTAATGTACCTGTTACACCTTGCCAAAAGCCACCATCTTTTTCACATCTTTTAATTATTAAATATTCTATCTTATTATTAACTTTAGAATGCATTACTCCTTGAACTTTAATTGGTAATTCCATAGTGTACCTCCATATCAAACTTTCTTATAAATTATTTTAACACTAACTAATTAATTTTGTAAAATAAAATATTGTCTTATAATAATCTCTATTCATATAATTAGCATTCATTATTAATAAAATTAAAAGATACCAATGCTTTTACACATTGGTATTCTTTTTTATTTGAAGTTCATCGCCAACTCTAAGTACATCTGATTTTAAGTTATTTAACTGTTTAATATCATTTATTGTTGTGTTATAATCTCTAGCAAGTTTCCATAAACTATCCCCTCTTTTAACAGTATAAACTATAATATCATTACCTGTTTCAGTTCCAGTTGGGATAGTAAGAACACTTCCTACGGTCAATATATCACTTGTTAAATTATTTTTGTTTTTAATATCATTTATACTAACATTAAATATTCTAGATATTGACCATAGTGTATCTCCATTTTTGACTACATAAGTATTTTCTTCATTAATTATATCATCTTCTGAAGGTGTTACTATAGTTGTAGAAGATGGTATATTTATAATTTGACCAATACTTAATAAATCACTAGTTAAATTATTAATTTTCTTTAAATCATTAACATTAACACCATATTGTCTTGCGATTGAATATAAACTATCTCCTCTTTTAACTACATATGATATATTTGTATCTTCTGCTTTATAATATTCTGGTACTCTTAAAGTTTGACCTACATATAAGATATTACTTTTTAAATTGTTTAATCTTTTTATTTCATTTACATTAGTATTAAATTTTTTAGCAATATTCCATAAAGTATCTCCTCTTTGCACAGTATAAGTAATAGATGAAATACTTTCACCATATGGAATATTTTTATATTCAGCAACTGCTTTTACAACTGCTTCAGCATATTTTTCCCAATTATTTTTTATTCTTTCTGCATCACCCTTATTATCAAGAAATCCATATTCAATAATTATTGGTTCTGTTACACCTGTATTCCTGTGGATAAAATAATAATCCTTACTATTATCACTTGGTAATCTTCTTTGATATGCCTTTCTTATAGATTGACCTTCTTTACTTAAATTTTCAAGTATTAATTTTGATAGTGTATCATTATTTCTAAGAGCGTATATAACTTCTGCTCCTGATGAGCCACCTGCATTTAAATGATTTGATATAACAAGTACATCAGGTGAATTACCATATGCGTTTAATATTCTGTTAACTCTTTCTGTTGGAGTTACTGTTTCATCTGTACTCCTAACAAGCGTAGAATTTACTCCTAATTCATTAAATCTTCTATTTAAATAATCAGCAAATTTTAAAGTGTACTCCTTTTCAACAAGTCCATTTCCACTAGTTCCAGGATCACTTCCACCATGTGGAGGAACCTGTTAAACCCAAATTTATTATTTCATTTCTATTTTTTCTTGTCTTTTATGTTCTTTTTCTAATTCTTTTAAACTTTTTTTAGGTGTAGGTAATTTTTCTGGCATTGTTCCGCCATTTTTTGCAATAACTTCTCTAATATTTTTTCCAATATTATAATGTGTTTCGTTAGCATCTTTTTCACTAGAAATATTATCTCTTTTTAATTTTGATTCAGTTTGTGTAATTCTAAAAAGATTGGCTGCTAATTCTTCACTTCCCATATTATCTAAAATATCTTCTCTATATCTTAAGCCTTTTCTTTTAGCAATATCATTAGCTGTTTCTCCATTATATAATCCTTTATAACCTGCATTATGAAATTTATCAAAGTTTTTAACGCCTGCTTTTTTTGCTGCTTGGTTTAGAGAATAGTTTCCCTTTTTAGTTAAACTTCTTTGATAAAATCTTTTTTCATCTTCAGTTAACATAGAATACTCTTTTTCAGTTAACTCTTGACGTCTTGTTTGTACTGCAAAGTAAGTTTGACCTAAAGCAACAACTTCTTTTCTAGGATCTGAATTTTGTACAATAAGATAACAAGCATATCTTGATAACTTGTAATCTACAATACTTCTTGAAGTTTTAGAACCTATATCAACCATTTTACCCACTTGGGTAAAATGGTCATCAGTTATAAATTTACTTTGCTCACAAGCCGTTTTTGCATTTTCTATTACATTTATAAACTTTTGCCACTTTTTATAATCTAAAGCTATTTGCAATTCTCTAGCTGACCAATACTCATTACCATATTCATCTATATGTTTAATATTTTCAAATATTGTTTCACTATATTCTTTAATTTCGTTCATCCATAACCTCCTATTTTTCTGCATTTCTTATTTTGTAGAAAAGTCCAAATCATTACTTTATTAAAATTCAAAATTCCATTCTATTTCAATATCTCGTGTTTTTGTAATTTTATCATAATTTCCAACATAAACCTTATCAATAAATTCATCAATTATTACTTTATTAAGTTCTTTAATGTGTTTATATTTTTTTAATATTTCATCTGCCTCTTTTTTGTCATCTTTAATTATTTTTAGATTTTCTATTTCAGTATCAATTAACTCTATTCTTTTCATCATATTTTCAATTTCACTAAAATAATCTTTTGACATAAGCTGAAACATATCTTCTTCTATAACACCCTTAACTTTTTCTTCAAAAAGATTTCGATAATAATTTTTATTATTTTCTATTGTTTTTTTAAGATTTTCTTTTTCTTTAATTAATAAATTTATCTTTAATTCATTATCAAAATTATTTTTATCTTTTTGTTGATAGAGTTCTTTTAAGTTGTTTTGGTCATAATAATTGTTTAGTAAATCATTAATAGCATTAAGTAAAATAGTTTCTAATTCATCTATTCTAATTGCTTTATTATTATTGCATATGTGATATTTCTTTGCTCCTTTACACTGCAAGTATGCTCTTTTACCACCACTTACATTATATACATTTCTCATAAAAGATTTATCACAACAACTACAATACACTTTTCTACTTAAATAGTGTACTTCACCACTTTTAATGGGTTTACTATGTGTCCCTAATATTTTCTGCACTTTATTCCATGTTTCCATGTCAATTATAGCTTCGTGTGAATTTTCTATTCTACACCAATCCTTTTCAGCCACTTTTTTAAACTTATGAACTTTATAACCCATAGAGGTAATTTTACCTTGTACAAGATTACCTATATAAAATTCATTTCTAAGCATTTGTGCTATTGTATCAGGATTCCATTGAACACTCTTATAATCACAATTAGAACATACAAATTTGCTACCTTTTTGTTTTTTATATACTGATCTCGGCGGAATATTATTGTTGTTTAGATACTCACATATTTTATGATAACCATTTCCATCCGCATACATTTGAAATATTTTTTTAACAACTTCGGCTGCTACTGGATCAATAACTAACTTGTGTTTATCTTCAGCAAGTTTTTCATAACCGTAAGGAGCAAAACTTCCCATAAATAAACCATCTTCTCGTTTATTTTTTAAAGATTTTTTGATATTCGTTGACAAATCATCTAAATACCATTCATTGATAAGTCCATTTATTTGTCTTGATTTCTTATTAGACTCAATACTTGTATCAGCATTATCAACAATACTTACAAATCGAACTTGCCATTCTATGAACTTATTGTGTAAATATTTTTCAATAACTTCCATATCTCTTGAAAATCTTGATTGACTTTTGCATAAAACTAAATTAATTTTCCCACTTTCACAATCTTTGATAAGTCTTTCAAAGTCAGGTCTATAAGTTCCTGCTCCTGAAAAATCATCATCAGAATAAATATCTACAACATTCCATCCACATTGATTCGCATATTTTAAACACATACTTCTTTGATTTATTATACTATTACTATCATCATTTTTATTTATTTTATCTCTATCTTCATCAGATAATCTACAATATACACCTACCTTTTCTATCATAGCCATTCCTCCAATGTATAAGAACAACTATAAATATTTGTAAATACAAGTATATTATATCTCATATTTAGGATTCTTTAAATGCTAACTCACGATTTTCTAAAGTCATAATAACATTTAACAATTTATTATTAAATATGTTTTTTATTTCTTCATCAGTTTTGTTTTCATTTGTCTTAAATTTATATTTTACATTATATACTACCTCCATTTTCTTATTTTCCCCTTTTTTCATATTCTATAATTTAAATCCTCCAATCATAAACATCTCTCCTTTCATTTATAATCTTTCATTAGTTCATTTATTTCTTTTTGTTCTTCTTCATTTAATGGAATCGAAACACATACTTCAGGGTGTTCCATAAAGTAAGGTATTATTTCATTTCTTTTATTATTCTTTTTATATTTATTATTTATATTATGGGTGCAACTACTTGCACCTCTCTTACCACAATTTTCTCTTTCTTCTTCTACAACTTTTGTTGGTACCTTTTCTATATTTAGATATATTCTTCGTTTACTATTTTCATATTTAACTATGATATAGCCAAGTTTTTTTAATTTAGACAATGAGTAATTTATTGTTCTTTCTGATGAATTTATATACTCTTTTAGATAATCATTAGAAGCATAACAATACCCTTTATTTAAGGCAAGTGATATGATAAGACTTAAAACATCAATATCAGTTCTTGATAAGTTCTTATCTCTAAATAATATTCGTGGAGTTATGATAAATTCACTAGTCAACTTTAAAATTTTAGAACTACTTATGAAAGCAGCAGGTTACGATCAAGTAACCTATATGTTTATACAAAAAAGTTTAAGAAAATTAATAGAAGAATATAGATTATCTCAAATGGATTTATTAGATGATTCATATCAGAAAAGAAGTAATGTTAGAGATTGTCGTGCAAGATTACATAGTCTTATTTTCAAATTAGAAAACTATGATGTATATAAAGATATATGGACTATTGAAAAAATCATTGAAGAATTAAAAGAAATAAGTAAGGAACTTATTAAAAGTGCTGAAAAATATGATTATTCTAAATTGCCTAAAGATAATCCATAAAAAAAGCTATCACGTTTTGTCAGCTATGCTGATGAAAGTGGTATTCTTTTTTACTTTTTATGAAGTCGTAAGACAAATAAAAAGCAATAACTTTACTTACATTAGTTTGTAATGTTATTGCTTAAATAGGGGTTCAAAAGGAGTATCCTTTTGAACACATCGTTATTGGCTTTGCCAATATCGTAGTGTGTTACTAAAATGACATTTTAGTTACATACTCATCTTTATTACACTTTACTACATCATATACATTTATAACTTGATTGTCTATATACATCATTGTAATATCTTATTTTTTTATAGATGATTGCATCGTTTTTTCTTCAATAGCTGCATATTCCTTACTATTGCGATAATAATCTTGTATTCTATTGGCTAACAAGTTTAATTTATGCTTTTTTTGTTCTAATGATTCTGAATAATTTTGTAATTCATCTATTTCTTTTAATATTTCATCGTCAGGCACATCCTTATCAAATGCATTTTCAATTTTTTGCTGAATTTTTTGAATTTCCAATTCTGTTTCTTCCATTTGTTCCAAATATCTATTTTCAGCAAATCCTAATGTCTTTTCAAAAAAAGGTAAATCTTCTGGTATTTTCGAAGTTATAAAGTCTTTTATAGTTTTAATCAAACTATAATTTTGATAGTCAGTTACTAATCCGTTATGAATGGCTTTATGGCATCTACTGCATAAGCATACAGTATTATATACATCGTCAGGTCCGCCTTGACTAATTGGAATAAAATGATGTGATTCTAAATATATAGGATTCATTTCTTCAATACCACATAATTCACAATGATATGTGTTATTATAAAAAGTTCTATTTTTGGTAACCAAAGCTACTTTAGGATCTCTTTTTGCCTTTATTTTTATATTTTTTTCTTCTTCATAATCAATTATAGCTTTATAAACATCATAATAGTTATTTGAATTAAACGATAATGGTTCTAAGCCTTTTTTCTTTCTTTCATAATTTATTTTTTCAAGAATAACATAAGTTCTTTCGATTTCATAATCAATTTCTTCTTGTTGTGTTTCAGTTAATTCTTCTACTATTTCATGTTCACTTTTATATTTTTGAACCTCTTTTATATTGTTCTCATGTTCTAAAGATTCTTTTGTTTCAAATTTTTTACTTTTCTTTCTCATTTGTTCTATGACTTGTTTATTATTTGAAATGTATTTTGAAACATAATAATCAAATTCTTCTTGGGTAATCAAAATTTCCTCATCTGTTACAGGATTATCCGTTTTTGACAAATTAATAACATAATTCTTTTTTTCAATACTCTTTTTTACTGCCTTTAATTTTTCTAGCAATCTTTTTTCTTCATTTTCGCCATGAAACATTGTATCCGCGCAAGGTTCCAAATTGTCTTTAATATATTTATTTACTTCAGTTCTATTACTTAAATCTTTTAATTTTAAGTAATCATCAGCAGTTAATATATATATTCTATGTCCATAATCTCTCTTTGCTTTTTTCAAAATGTTAGTGTCTTCAATATCAGAAAAATAATCAAATACATATAATCCTTCGAAATCAAACCCATAACAATCCTGAAAAATTCCCTCTCCATTAATAACTTCTTCAGAGTCAAAATGATTTTTGTATAATAATAATTTATTTAATCTTTGATTTAACACTCTATACTCAGGACTATTTTCTAAAGTTTCATTTTTTTGTTTTTCTATAATCTGTATTTCATCGTTTATACTTTTCTTTTTAATCAAACAATTACTAATTATATTATGTAACTCAGAACTATTAGAAATATTTTTTGTTTGTTCAAGAATATCATTTAATTTTTCAATTCCTAATCTTATTTCTAATTCAATTCTTATCTTCTTTTCTAATTCTTTAAAATCTTCTTCTTTTAAGAAAGATTTATCAGCAAATTTTATAAATTTATTACACTTTTGATTTAAATTTCTTGAATATGCAATATACATATATACTAAATTTTGATTGTTAATATCAGAAATATTATTTAAAATTCTAAAATACATTGAAGAAATGACAAATAAATAACCACTATTATTTATATTTTCAATTATTGACTTGTTCTCATCATTAAATTTAAATTGTTTTTGAAATAACTTTAAAAATTCAGAATATATTAAATTCTGATTAGATTCAGACTTTAAAAATTCTACATATTTAGTTTCATTAAAATTTTTATTTATTATTTCATTTGACATAAATGTAATATTTTTTTCTTTAATTTGTCTTATATTCTTCATTGCAATGCTAAAAAGAGATGTTAAATCATAATTATTATATTCATTTTTTAAACCTAATAAGTATTCACCATCATCATTAAATCCATATTCAAATAATCCTGAATATTTTAATAAATAAAATTGAGTTATAAATTCATGTGGATCAACTCCATTTGAATACATTATATCAATTAATAATGAATCATCATAAAAAATTGGTATAGAATATTTTTTCCCGTGAGAAAAAGCTACATAATCGTAATCTTCAAATCCACCTCCCGGCAATGTTTCATGTTCTTTAGGTCCTACCATTTCATTGTATTTTTCTTGATTATTTTTTCCAATTACAATATTCTTAATTTGATTTAGACTAATACTTTCAGTACTATTCTTTTTATGAACTTCTAATGTTTTAGAATAGTTTTCTAGTATTCTTATAATTTCATTTTTTTCTTCTTCATATTTTTCTTTATCTTCAAGATTATGTGTTAATGAAAATGCTAACTCTTCTTGTTTTATGTATGTTAAAAGCATCACATACAATAAATTATAATAAACATCTTCACTATATATTGTTAAATCGTAAAGATTACCATTAAATGAATCATCTATTGCAGACTTATTATTTAATAATACATCAAAATAATCACATAAATCATTAATAAATAAATTAAAATTTTGAGAGTATCTAAATGATTTAACAATAATACCGCTTGTATCCAAATAATCTAATTTAGTAGCAATAATATGATGAACCTTTTTCTTTTGGCTTTCATATTTTTTTATTACATCATCATATATTTCATATATTTTTGGATATTTTTCTTGTAATTCTTCTGGTGTTTTTATATTTCTAATTTCATCAAAAGATAAATTATCATTATCTTCAAAAAAAGATGTATAATTATTACAACACTCATAAATATATTTTTTTATTTTTTTACTATCAAATAATTTAACTTTTATTTTATCATCTTTTAATATTAATTCTGGGTATGAATAATCTAAAAAAAATGGATAAGGAATATTAATTTTTTCTTGAAGGATTTTACTATAATGTAACCATATTTTCGAAAAAATTGAATCAATAATATCATTACTATATTCTAAATCAATTTTCGTAGTATTTGTTTTTTTTATAATATTTATTAATTTATCAATCAAATCTTTATTCATTCCTTATGCAACTCTTTCTTATTTAGTATAATCTTATCTAATAATCTATAAATTTCATTCCATTCTTCTTTTGTCTCAGGTTCTCCTAAAAATTCTAAGGAAATTGGATTATAAATTGAAGCATAAATTCTTAATTTATTATTTTGATCAATAGAATTATCTGTATAAACTATATAATCTTTTTCTGTATTTTCATTTTTAAAAGTAAAAATCACATCAAATTCTTTTTTTGTTCCATCATATAATGTTGTTGTTATTTTTTTATTATTCATTTTTTTAACCCCTTTCTTAATCTATTTTCTTCTTCATTTTGTACTGAATCAATTCCTATTTCATTCTTTAAATCACTTATATTTGATAATAGTTCCATTTGTAAAGCTAAGGCTTTTTGCTCATATGATGTTAATATTTGTTGCATACGATTTCCAACATCTTGTGATTTCTTTTCTTTAACTTCAATTTCTTTATTTAATGATTCAATCATTCTTCTCTTTTCTTCAATTTGAACATCAAGATTATCAATTTCATCCATTTTTTCTTTTTCTTCGGGGCTAATACCAACTGTACCATCATTAGGTCTAAATACAGACACATTTCCAATAGTTTCATCTTTATTTAATATAATACCTCCAGCAGTCTTAAAAGTTGGATCAAAATGCTCTTGAACATACCATTCAACAGAATCAATATCCATTTCAGTTGGAACTATAGAATCTAAATCTAAAGGTAATATTTGAGTTAAGTCTAAATTACCAACTCTATTTATATAACAATTATAAAATCTGCCACCATCTAATGGACTTTTATTGTTTGGTATAAAATATACATTTACATTACTGCTTCCTCTACCAATAAATTCTGTTTGTCTTTCTTGTGAATATTTAACTTCTTCAATTAAATAATATGTTTTCGGTAAAACAGATAATTTATTATATAATAAGATAAATGCATCATTTTTATCAGGATATTTAGATAAGGCAATTTTCTTTACTTCAGAAATAACTACTTCATCTTCCCATTTATAACCATCCATTAATAAATCAGTTAAGGTTTTTAAATCTTCAGCTGTTATCCTATCATCATTTGTATATATAGTTGTATTCCCATTTAAATAACTATTTACTGTGGATATTGTCAAATTAGGAGGCAATTGTGAAATTCTGTGAGCATTTTTAATCATATCCATTGTTTCTTCATGATTAATTTTGTATATTTGAATCTTCCTTTTTTCTTTCAAAACTATTTCTTCAACTGTATATTCAATTGTTTCATCTTGAATTAAAGAGCCTAAAATTTGTTCTTTCATTATTTTTTTGTCTGCTTCGCTTAAATCATATTTAGATATAATTCTTTCGACAACATCTTCAATATCCATATAAGTATATTGCTTTAAAAAAGCTTCAGTTAATTCTTTAATATCACTTGTTTTAATGTTATTAACAAAATCATTATCATTTACTGCTCTTAACAATTTTTTATTTAATTCGGACAATCCTACTTTTGGTAAATCCTTTATTTCGAATGCAGAATTAATATATTTTAATATTTGTTTATGAGCAACAAAATTTTCTGATTTAACAATTTCATCAAGTTTTATATTCTTTTGAGCTATTTCAGATAATAAATATACTATTCTCTTACTTTCTAATACTTTTTTATATTTTTCTATTATTTCATCTTCTGATATATTAGAATAATTTTCTATAATAACCCTAATCAATGCATTCTTTACTTCTGGATGAACAACAGCACCATAATCAATTATTGCTTTTATTACTGGTTGAAATAGTTTTTGACTTATTTTTTCATTATTAAAATAAATGTTATTTGCCAAATATGATGCAATTGTAGAAAATCCTATCTTTGGTAAATCTTCACGAGTTTTAGCAGATGCTATTTGTCCTAATACTCTATTATGCCTTTCAAGTTCTCTTTCTTCAGTCATAATATTCACTTCCTCTCATATTATATACAATTATAACACACATTCTGGTTATATATATATTATTTCACATAAAAAATGATAACTATCTAATCTCAAAGGTATTATCTTTATTTTTTTCATCATCGTCATAATTTTTAATTCTTGTTTTTAAATAACTAGGTGCACCCACATAATCAAATAATTCGTCTTGTTTAGTTGTTCCTCTTGATATTTTAATAACATCATTCATATCAAAGTCTTGATTATTATAATAATATTTAATTTCATTTGTAGCGACTTCTTTTGTAGGTTCATTATCAATTTGTAATAATTTTCTAAAAAAGCGTTTTATTGCCTCTAAAATAGTTTTTAAATAGACTTTTAGGTTATTATTTTCTTTTGTTAAATTTTGATTTCTTGTTGTAAGAGCTTTTACTTCTCGCTTCAAATTATTATTTTCTTTTTCTAATGTTTGATGACTTTTGCTAAAAGTATTTACTTCATTAAATAATTGTTCTATTTTAGGTTGAAATTCCATAACCTTTTTAGTTTCTTTTATTACATTTTGCATACTTTCAAAAGTATCTTTTCTAACTTTTACATAGTCTTTATCTATTAAAGTATTTTTAGTGGTTTTCATTTTTTCTTCAAAGTCATTCATAGCATTATCAAGATTCTTATTAATAGTAATTACTTTATCTTCATAATATCTAGTAGTTTTCTTAAATTCTTTAATTTTAATGTGTTTTCTATCACTACCTTTAATGCCTCGTTCTAATTCAAAACCATTTTCTCTTAATCTTAAATTATAAATATCTTGTAATTTTGATAAATGAATATTATCTTTAATATATTGCTTTTTAGAAATGGTATATCTTTCTGTATTTGTTCTTTTATCTAATTTTTTAACAAGTGGTACAACTACACAATGAATATGAGGTGTTAATTCATCCATATGCAACGTTGCATGTAATATTTGTTCTTTCTTATAACCCAAATCATTGTAAACAAAATTCATACAAGTATTAGCCCATCTCATTATTTCTTCCTTACTCATGTTATCAAAAAATTTATGTGTTGCAGTAAACATTAATTCATCTGCTACAACACTTCTTGATTTATTTAACATTTCAGTAAAAGTCTTTTTTCTATCATCTCGTTCAGTTTTCATTCTCTCATTATGTTCTTTTTCATAATCTTTTACAAGCAATTTAAAACCCTTAACATATTTATCTGCTAAGGGTACTAATTCTATATTATTTTTAGTTAATTCTAATTTAATATTAGGATTGCTTTTATATGCTTTTTTATCTCGTTTATTGTGTGATCCAATTTGTGCTAAATCATTTATAGTCATTATTGGCTGACTTCTAAATATTCCATAATTCATATATCATTCCTCTCTTTCTTAAAGTTTTGCATAATAAAAAGAATGCTTGTTGCACTCTTTAATTTCTAATTCATGTCTTTCATTAAATTTTCTAATTCTTTTATTCTTTCCGCTTTTATGACTAAGCCTAAATTATTGGGTATATTTACTATCGCTTTAGGATTTGTAGGAATATGTTCAAATACTATTTGCCCAATTTCTGTATGTTGTGGTCCTGCATATAGCAAACCTAATAATCTACATCTAGAACCTATTATCATACTCCCACCTACTGTGTATGAAGTTTCATTGCAAAGAAATATTGGCGAACCACTTGAACCTGGAAAACATGCCATATCAATTAAAAATTCCTTTTTACCATTATAATCAAATTTCATATGAGTAGATGTTATTCCTTTTCTAATAATTGGCTTATTATTATAAGAATCTTCAAGCCCATTTGGATATCCTATCATAATTATATCTTCCATTGCAGAACACTTGTTTATTTCCTCGTCAGATATTATTAAGTCTGTACTAAACTTTCCACGAAACAATTTAACATTATTTTGTTGAGTCGCAGCATCCAAATCAGCAATTGGAATAGCACATAAATCAACATCATCTGAAGGATGATTAATTATTTTAAATGCATCCAAAGTTATAGTAAATTTCTCTCTATCTAAAGGATCATTATTCTCATCACCTCGACAAATAGAAAAAATAATTTTTTTAGCATCTTTTATTACATGCTTATTCGTGATGATTACAGGTTGACATGTATTTTTTTCTAAATTTTCGTTAAAGTTCATAAAAAATCCTGTACCTGTTGCTATTTGATTCTCATCAATAACAGAAATTATTTTTGTTGTACAATAAGTTAATTGCTCTGAAAAATTCATATTACCACTTCCATTAATATTATACCATCAAAAAAGATACTTTACTATCAAAGTACCTTAATTTCTTGTATTTACTTTTCTTTATAGCCATCCTTCTTATTTTTGGATTTATCCTATTCCTCCATGTCCTGCATCTACAACAATCTTCACATTATTATTCATAAAATCTCTCCTCAAATTATTTTATGATAAATACCCAAATGTGTTATTGTTTATTTTAACTTAAATATAAAATCTTTTAGGTAGATATACTATTACAATAATATATAATAACTCCTACCAAAATCTATAATATTAAAAACATATTTAATTGCCTTTAATTTTAATAATTTTTTTCGGTTTTCTAACTCATTAATCATCTATTTAACTTTACTATCCTCTGTTAAAAGTTTGAAATAACTACCTTTCTTATCAATTAATTCTTTATGGGTTCCTTGCTCAATAATTTTACCCTTATCAAGATATAAAATTTGAGAACATTCTTTAATTGTAGATAATCTATGTGCAATTATAAATGAAATTTTATTTTTAGTTATTTCATCTATAGCATTTCTAATTAACATTTCAGATTTATAACTTAACGATGCCGTTGCTTCATCCAAAATTATTATTTCGGGATCTTCTACCATTACTCTAGCAAAATTTAATAATTGCTTTTCTCCTGTTGATAACAAATCAGTATCAGAAGTAATAAATGTATCATATCCATTTTCTAGATTTATTATTTTGTCATGTATTTTCAGTTTCTTACAAATATTAATTATTTCTTCTCTACTTACATCATTATTAACATAATTTATGTTATCTAATATTGTTCCATCAAAAATAACAACATTTTGCATTATGTACCCTATTTTAGATCTTAAACTTTCTAAACTATAGTTTTTATAATTCTTTTCATTAATTAGAATCTCTCCACTACTTAAGTCATAAAACCTACATATTAAATTTACTAGACTTGTTTTACCACAACCAGTTTTTCCTATTAATGCAATCTTGTCTCCTTTATTAGCTTCAATATTAATTTTTGTTAAAATCTTATTTTTATTGTCATAACTAAAGTCAACATTATTAAACTTTATTTTTTTTATAGCATCTATTTCTTCTCCTATTTTAATATTTTCTTCTTCTCTGTTTAATAAATTCATTATTTTGTTATAGGATATTCTACCCAAATTTCTAATCTGAAATCCTTCTATAACCCATTTAGCATATGTTTCTGGGCTTGAAATATATCTTACTAAAACTGTAAGTGCCCCATAAGAAATTAAACCATTTACTACTCCAATACTACCATAGCATACATTAAATACAATAATAAATGAAATAATAAATTCATATAAATATGTATAAGTTCTAATATTTTTTTCTAATTTATTTGTAACATCATTATATTCTTTAATTAATTCAGACAATTCTTTCATTCTTTGGCTTTCAATTAATAAAGTCTTTATAGTTGAAAATCCATATATTTGATCATTAGACCAATTCAATATTTTAGCATTAATTTTTCTTTTCAATTTTGTATATTCAATAGATTTTTTATTAAATACATATGTAATTATAAAACCTAAAATATAAATAAAAAGTGCTACAATCATTATTGGAACATTTAAATACATTAATATAAAAATTGTTCCTAAAAGTCTTACAATACCACCACAGTAAGAGCGTACTACCCCATTACTATAGAATCTTGCCATTTCTTTTGTATCATTTAATATATTTTCCAAAACTTCTCCTGTTTTAATTTGATCAAGTTCACTCTCTTTTAAATCTTGGATTTTAAAATATATTTTTTCTCTATAATCTGCTTCCAATTCCTTTATAAAAGATTCACTATTTATATCTTCAAAAAAAGTAGTAATCGCCCTGAAAATATTTACACAAAAATATATAATAGATAATATTATTATTAGCTTTATATTTTTACTTGGAATTGCATATTCAACCATTACAATAGTAAAACTTATAAAAATAACCACCATTATACTAGTTAGGAACCATCCAATAGCAGTATTTCTTGCTTGCTTTTTGTAATTATTATAAATACTTTTTAACATATTAATCCTCCTCTAATATAACGTTATCGTCTACATCAATAAGCTTACTATAATTTGGATTATTAAGTAAATTTGAATGAGTATCATAAATAACATTGTTATTATCAATAAATAATACATGGCTACATTTTTCTACTACATTTCTATCATGTGAAATAATAATTGTTCCTTTATTCATTTCAATTAAATTGTTTAATATTTCTAATTTAGTAGCGTTATCCAATTTTGATAAAGAATCATCAAAAATAATATATTCAGTATCCATTGCTAATGTACGAGCTATGGCAATTCTTTGTTTTTGACCTCCTGAAATATTACTTCCATTATTTTCAAGAATATGATTATATTTATCATCAAATTCTTCAATATCTTTCTCTAAACAAGATATTTTACACAATCTAGTAATATCATCATCTGTCAAATTTTTATTTGTTACATTAATATTATTTTTTATTGAATCATTAAAGATATAAGTATCTTGTAATACAATTCCTACATATTTTCTAATAGACTTTTGATTAACTTCTTTAATATTTGTATTACCGATATAAATATTTCCAGTATAATTATAAAAACCTAATAAAGTTTTAGCAATCAAAGTTTTTCCACTACCATTATCCCCTATAATTGCAATATTCTCGTTTTTCTTTAATTCAAAATTTAAATTTTTAAGATAAATTTTGTTATTAATAATAATTGAAACATCTTTAAAAATAATATTTCCATCTAGTATTTTTAATTTTTTACTATTATCTTCTTCAATAACATTCATCAAGCTATTTAATTTTTTATAAGCTACCAAAAAATTATTTAAATTTTGCAATTTTACTACTGAATTATAAATATAAGTAGTTATTTGTGTTGAATAAGTAATCAATAACATAACACCAACTAATGTTAAATCTCCTTTAACTACTAAAATCCCACCAACAAGTAAAATAAATGGTTCTTTAAAATTTCTTAATGTATGTGTAGTAATACCATATATTACATTAATTTTTGCTAATTTTATATCATTTATCTTATATTGATCATTATCCTTTTTAAATTCTAATTTCTCATCATCTTGTCTATTAAAAGCTTTTAACATTTTAGAATTTATAATTGAATTAGTTGTTTTTTTTATTACAATTTCATTTTTATCAACAATGTCTTCGACTAATGGTTTAGAAATTTTAAAATACCATAATGATAATAATATAATTAATAAGCATATTACAAATATAAATACTCCAATTAAAGAACTTAGTTTTAATATTTCATTAATTGAAAATCCAATTATAAAAAGTGTATCTAAAAATAGACTAATTATAGAATTAAAAAAATCTGAATAAACTTCAGCATCATTATTAACTCTTTGAGTAATATCTGATTTTTTTATTTTACTGTAATTTAAATATTCAATATTTGGAATATGGTTTAAAACTGATTGTTTAATATTTTCATTTATCTTTAAATTAAATATTGTTCCTGTTTTACCTTTTATATATGAAACAAAAAAAATACATGCATTAATTAAAATTAAAAAAATTGTTAATACTAATATTTTTGATTGCCACGAATCATTATAGAAAAAACAAGATATATAGCTAGGAATTACACTTTCATTTTTATATATTACACCATCAAGAGCATATTCTACAAATTTGGGTATAATTACAACTAATTTAGAATAAATAATACTTAATACAATTACAAGTATTACATAAACAAAAGTACCCTTTAGACTTATTTTTAGAAAATTTTGCTTTTTCACTATACATCACCACTATATATAATTATACAACAAAAAAAACATTTTTTTAGTACATAACTTAATAATTCTGATAGAAATATTATAAACATAAATTAAAATTAGCATCCTTATTCTCTCGATAAATACCCAAATGTGTTATTGTTTATTTTAATTTAAATAAAAAAGCAGACTTATTTAAAAGATAAGAAGATGGTTACTAATGAATAAAGAAAATGACCCAAGATATAGAATTATTGCAAGAAACTTGAAAACAAATGATACAATATCATTAAATTTATAAAAACTTATCAATAAAAAAAGACCAGTTATTTTTCAAACTAATCTCCTCATCAAATTACTATTTTATACTTTTTCAGTTTACAGATAAACATGCATGATCAATTGTACCAGTGATAAGACTACTTACTTTAGCAACAATTAGTTCAGGATTTTCATGCATTCCATTATCTATCCAATTTAAAACTATAGAAACAAAAGAATATTTATAAAAATCTGTTATAAATTTTTTATCTTCTTCTCGCAAGTTTTTACCTTTAGATTTTTCAACTATTTCATTATATATTATAGGATACACTAATCTATACAAATTACTTCTTAATGCTTCTACAGAAACAGAATTATAAATATTATTTATAAAAATTTTTTCTTGTTCCATTATTTTAAAAATAAGTAAAAATTTATCTTCCCATTTTTCACATTCATCTTTTTTCTCTAATAAATTATCAACTTCATCTATACAAATCCACTCAATTAAATCTCTTATATCTTGAAAATGGTAATAAAATGTTTGTCTATTTATATCACATTTATTTGCAATATCATTAACTGTTATTTTATTAAAAGGTTTTTCTTTTAATAAATCTTTAAACGTATATGCTATTGCTTTCTTTGTAGTTAAACTGCTCATTATTTATCACCTATAATATATTATACATTAAAAAAAATATGAAATAAACATTTCATATTTAATTTTTATTTAAATAAACCACTTTCTTTAAATAATATTTCAAGATCAGTTCCTTTAATTTTCTTTTCAACTATTTTTATAGCTTGTTTTTCAGCAAATGTTAATGGAAGTTCATCAACTGACTTTTTATCTACAGCGTAATAACATGCTTTTAATAGTTCTCTAACATCATATTTACTACCCCAAACTTCAGGTACAGCTCTATCAACTTTTAAAAGTGTATAAACAGCTTCCATACCTGTACGAATAGAATATTCTGTAGTAAATATTGTATCTCTTGGTGTTTCTGCAAATTGTCCAACAAATGCAAAGTTAATTGATTCTTTTGGTACTACAAGTGGTCTATCTTTTTCTTCACGTGGTTGGAAAAATGCATTTATATATGGCATATAACATGTTGTTGTATTACATTTATCAGCATACTTTTCAATTTCATTAGTTGGAATTCCTATATGATATAACCATTCTTCACATATTTCTTTTCCTGTACATGTTTTTATTGCTTTCTCTATAAAATTACCTGGTTTAGTAGTATTTAAAGCATATACCCAAACTAAAATACTATTTTTATTTTGAGATTTAAATTGTGGTTGTCTATTAATTGTCCAAGATAAATACCAATTTTCAGTACTATCTTTTACAGTTACAATTCCTCCTGTTGTAACCTTTCCTTTTCTTGGATCACGTTTACATATATTTATAATATGTTTAATTATATTTTCATCACTTACTTCTATAGTCGCACTCATCCAGTTTGTTAAATCTACATTACCACAGAATTTATCTGGATTACCAAATTCACCATTAGAAGCCTGTAAAGCAATATTTTTCCATAAATCCCATGATTCACCATTTCCATTTTTTATTTTTGATAAATCTGGTGCATTATTTTGATCTCCATAACAAGATGTATCCGTACAACAGCCATTTGTAATAAATACTAAATCGTCTTCTATTAAATCTATTGTTTTTTCTTGTCCATTATTTTCATATATAATTTGAGTTGCTACTTTTTTGTTTTGTTTAGATTCAAATATAACATTTTTAACATCTATTCCATATTCAATTTTTACACCATTACTTTCTAAATATTTTGTAAGTGGTAAAATCATTGATTCATATTGATTATATTTTGTAAATCTTAAAGCTGAAAAATCTGGTAATCCATCTATATGATGAACATACCTACATAGATATCTTTTCATTTCTAATGCAGATGACCATTTTTGAAATGCAAACATTGTTTGCCAATATAACCAGAAATTTGTTTCCCAAAATGAGTCTGGCAATACATCTGATATTTTTTTATTTTCTAAATCCTTTTCTGGTGTAATAAATAATTTTGATAATGCAATTGCTGATTTTCTATCAAGTTTAAACATTTTATCAGTATGTGCATCTTCACCACAATTTATAGTTGCTCTGCATAGTGAATAATTTGGATCATGTTTATTAAGCCAATAATATTCATCTAATACAGAAACATTTGGTGTTTCAATTGATGGAACACTTCTAAACATATCCCACATACATTCAAAGTGATTATCCATTTCACGTCCACCACGCATATAAAATCCTTTAGTGACATCTTTTCTTCCATCACATGAGCCACCGGCTAAATCTAATTTTTCTAACAAATGAATATGTTCACCTTTCATTTGTCCATCTCTTACTAAATAGAATGCTGCTGAAAGTCCTGCTAAACCTGTACCAATTATATAAGCAGATTTTTTATCTACTCCTTCTGGTTTTTCTGGGCGAGCAAAAGCTTCATATGTTCCTGATCCATAATACATAAATATCCCTCCTCATATGATCATTAATTAAATTGTATTATTTTCAACATTTTTATTCAATAATCAATTTTTGAGGTATGTAAAAATATTAATACACTAAAATAAAATTGGAGTAATATCTATACATTAACGTTAAATTGTAATAATCCACTACTAAAATTACCAAAATCACTTATTTCATTTCTGAAAAAATATATTAATTAACAATATTCCTATTCTTATTTTTTATAAAATATCTTTATTATTCAAGGCCTTTATTACAACTCTGTTTGCGTATCATATTTATCTAAAAAGAATCAACTATTTAAGTTGATTTAAAACATTTATTTTTTTATTAATACTTTTTTCTTACTATTTTCTTTTCTTAATACTTCATAATCACCTGTTTTACTATAAACTTTATATCCGTGATTTATTCTCCATACTTTTCTTTCTTCGGCAGACATTTGATACACTTCTTCTGCTATATCAATATGTAATATACCATCTAAATGATCAATTTCATGTGATAATACAGTTGATTCAAATCCTTCAAAAGTTTCTTGTTTTTTATTACCTTCAACATCATAATATTCTAATTCTATTTTGTAAGGTCTTAAAACTCTTCCAAAATTATCTAGACAACTAGCACATGCTTCCCAATAATCAGTTAATCCTTCTCTTTTTGTTATAACAGGATTTATTAATACTTTTGCTTCATTATAATTTTTTTCTTCTTCACTTACAGTATTAGCTTGCATCTTATTTATAATATCCAAATTAGTATTTTTTAAATATATCATCCTTTTAGGTATACCAAGTTGAACAGCAGCCATTGCCATTACTGCATTTTCTTTACAATACTCATCTAATACACTTATATCGTTCATTAATTCTTTGTCATTTTTAATATCAACTTCTTTTGATATTTGTCTTAAATATTCTTCATTATCCTCTATTGTAATTGATTCTATTTTTTTCTTTTCCTTCATTTTTACTTTCTCCATATTATTATCTTATTATTACAGATTCAAAATATTGTTCCTGAAATTCAGTTAAAGCCCTTATCATATCATCAGTATATTCTTTACCATCTGGCACTACAATTAATTTATCATCATTATCATTTGTTCTATGAATATATGAAATTACTCTACCTGTAAATTCTGTGCATGGCTCAAATACTCCTAAAACATATGCATCAAGTTCTTCTCCATCACCACTAATTGTTCCTTCTATATATCCATAATTAACTGTGTAAATGAAACCATGTTTTGGATGTTTTGTACCTAATGCTCTATCAATTTTTACAGTAACTATTTTCCCTAAATAATCTTTTGCATTTGTTATCAAATTGTTTCTTTTTTTCATTAATTCTTTAAACATAATACCATGTGATTCAAGCATTTTCTCATTATCTATTAGCTTTTCTATTTCTTCTTTTGTCATATATTTAACATAATCAACTTCTTCTTTTTGAAGTTTAACATCATTTAAATCAATATTTTTCTTTAAATAAAATATATATCTTAGAGGCATATCATATAAAATATATCCATATTCTTCTATTAAATCATTACTAATATCAATGCCTAGTTCTTCTTTTACTTCTCTTTTTATAGCAGTAATAGGAGTTTCACCACTATCAACATGACCTCCAGTACTAGAATATATATTGCCTTTTTCTTTAGATGTCTTTTGAATTAAAAATTCACCATTATCATTTTCAATAAATATAACTGAAATCGCTATATGTTCATTTTTTGAAAGTTTAACACTTTTATCTCCTCTTTCAATAATTCTTCCTGTCTTATTCCCATTATCATCATAAATATCTAATAATTCCATACATATCACCATCCTTTAATATAATTATAACAAAAAAAACAACTATTTCTAGTTATTTTTCTTCAGTCGCTTTAAACCCACAATCTAAACTTACTTGTACATTATAATTATTTTTACCATATGGACTAGTTGGATAAATTATTACCATAGTATTTGTTTTATCACAAGACTTATCTCCATTTTTAAAATTCTTTATCTTATTAGAAAAATCTTCACTATATTTTTCAAGTTCAGTCAAATTAAATTTTAAACCAATTGTTTCATATTTTTGTAAAAATTCCTTTGTTTCATCTAAGTTTTTACCACTTGAAACTGATGGATAGTAATAACTCATATATATTTCATTACCCATATTTGTTAAATCATTTACTATTTTTTCTTCTTTTGAAAGTCTTAAGTCCTTAGTAAAGAACCATATTAATAATCCAACTACTATTAATAAAATTAATAATAAAATAACAAATAATATTTTTTTACTCTTTTTCATTTTATTCTCCTATTCAATTATAAAGTCTTCACTTTTATGAGGTTCTTTAAATAATAAACCTTCATAATTTTGTTGTCTTAATACTTCATATATTACAATTGCTGCACAATTTGATAAATTAAGCGCTCTTACTTTATCTGTCATTGGTATTCTCATACATCTATCTAAATCTTCTCTTAATATTTCTTTTGGGATACCTGTACTTTCTTTTCCAAATATTAAGTATATATCTTCTTTAGTATTAGAGTAATCAAATGAAGTATGAGGCTTTTTACCATATCTTGTAAAATAGTAATATGTTCCTTTGTTTTTTGATTTAAAATCTTCAAAATTTTCATATACTTCATAGTTTAAATTTTCTATATAATTTACGGCACTTCTTTTTAAATGACTTTCATCTAAAGAAAAACCTAATGGTTTAATCAAATGTAATTTAGTATTAGTTGCGACGCATGTTCTCATTATATTTCCTGTATTACCAGGTATTTCTGGCTGATACAAAACTATATTATTCATATTAGTAATTTTCTTTTAATTCTTCGAAATAACTTTGTGGATGAGCACATACTGGGCAAACTTTTGGAGCTTCATCTCCTACATAAACATATCCGCAGTTACGACAAATCCAAACTGTTTCTTCTCCCTTTTTAAATACTAAATCATCTTCTATATTACCAATTAATTTCATATATCTTTCTTCATGTCTTTTTTCTATTTTTCCAACTTCTTCAAATAGTTTTGCAATTCTATCAAAACCTTCTTCTTTTGCTTCTTTTGCGAATGTAGCATACATATCTGTCCATTCATAGTTTTCACCTGCTGCGGCATCTTTTAAATTTTCTATTGTACTTGGAACACTTCCATTATGTAATTCTTTAAACCATATTTTAGCATGTTCTTTTTCATTACCTGCAGTTTCTTCAAATATTGCTGCTATTTGTTCATATCCTTCTTTTTTTGCTTTTGAAGCATAGTATGTATATTTATTTCTTGCCTGACTTTCTCCTGCGAAAGCTGCAAGTAAATTTGCTTCTGTTTTACTTCCTTTTAATTCCATAATTTCTACCTCTCTTTCACAAATAATTATACAATATTTTTATATTTTTTTCTATCTATTTATCTTAAAATTTCTACATTATCTCCTGTAAACAATTTATATTCTTTTGAATCTACTGTATCAATATGAAGTTCTGGATAATCACCTATACTTATTTTTATATGTACATTATCAATAATAGTATTATCACTTAGTTTAACACTAACAATATCATCATTTTTAAAGTCCTCTTCTTTTGATATTTCTTTAGTCATATGAATATGCCTATTTGATAATATTACACATTTTCTTTTTATTGAACTTTTTTCTGATTCAATAATTATTTCTTCAGCGCCAGTTAAATCTCCTGAATTTCTATATGGAGGATTAATACCTAAAACACTTGCATCTTCTTTTGATATTTCTACTTGTGTATATGTTCTTTCTGGTCCAATTACTCTTACATTTTCTATTTTTTTATCACCATTTATTAAATTAACTGTTTCATAGCATGCATAATTATTATCTTGTGATAATCTTCTTTTTTCTTTCAAAATATAATCGTCACCAAATAAAATATTTTTATCTTCCATACTTAAGTGTATATGTCTATTTGATACACCAACTTTTACTTTCATATATGTCCTCCTAATATAATTATATACGAATATTTTACTTTTTCAAATAATATAATTTTGTAGAAAGGATGAATTTTATGAATAATAATGGATATTATACTGGTTATCAAAATACAAATATAGGAACTAGTTCTGGTTATCCTAATCAGCAATACGCTCCAACAGTTGGCATGACAGAATTTCCTATGGAACAATCTTACGTTGAAAACATTTTAAGATTAAATAAAGGAAAATATGGTAAATTTTATGTATCATTCCCAGATTCAGTTGAATGGAAAGATAAAATATTTACAGGTGTTGTTGAACAAGCAGGAAGAGATCATTTAATAATAAGTGATCCATCTACTGGAAAATGGTATCTTATATTAATGATTTATTTAAATTATGTTGAGTTTGAAGAGAATATTAATTATAGTCCTGATTTTACTTTAAAAGGATTGTAATATTCTTTTTATTTTGCTATAATTTTTTTATAGTAGAAGGTGAATATATGAAAGCAAGTGTTATTATTTTAATTATAATTGTAGTTATTTTTTTACTATTTATTGCTTTTAGCATTATATATAATAAATTTCAAGATTACATTATAAGAATAAATGAAGTTGAAGGAAAAATTGATGAAGCAATTAGAGAAAAGTTTGATATTATTATTAAATTAAACAATATTATAAAGGAAAAAATAAAAACTAAGAAAGTATTAGTTGATGATATTTCTAAGTTAAAAGATAAAAAGATAAGTAGTTTTGAAATTGATAGAAAATTAGTTGAGGCACTTAATAAAATTAACTTTGTTAAAAATCAATATACTGAACTTGAAACTGATGAAGATGTTATTAAATTAACTTATGATATTGAAGATATTGATGAATCACTTAGAGCTTTTAAAAAATTCTATAATGAAACTATTGTATTTTATAACAAACTAATTAGAAAGTTTCCTTATAATATAATGGGAAAAATACTTAAATATAAAGAAAAAACATTCTTTGATGGCAAAGATATGAATGATGATGATATAAAAGATTTTAAACTATAAAAAGATGCAAGATATGTTCTTGCATTTTATTTTACCATTTTATTTCTTCCATATTATTTTTCTTTAAAAATTCATTAGTTCTTGAAAATGGTTTTGAACCAAAGAATCCATTATATGCAGAAAATGGGGATGGATGAGCAGATTCTATTATTAAATGTTTTGGATTTGTAATAAATTTCTTTTTTTCTCTTGCATTATTACCCCATAATATGAACACAACTGGTTCATTTTTTTCATTTAATTTTTGTATTACAACATCTGTAAATTCATGCCATCCTAAATTTTTATGTGAATTAGGTTTATCTTTTTCCACAGTTAAACCTGTGTTTAAAAGCATTACACCTTGTTTTACCCATGGAGTTAAATCACCATTATTATAGTCTTTTTCTATACCTAAATCATCATATAATTCTTTATATATGTTCTTTAGTGATGGAGGAAGTTTACTTGATAATGTTGAAAATGCAAAACCATGTGCTTCTCCTACTCCATGATATGGATCTTGTCCTAATATAACTACTTTTACATCTTTATATGGAAGATGAAAAGCATTAAATACTTGTTTTTGTGGTGGAAAAATATCCTTTGTTTTGTATAGTTCTCTAAGTTCATATAAAATTGTCATAAAATATTCTTTATGTATTTCATCTTTTAGGATATCATCCCAGTCATTATTAAAAAGCATTACTATCACCTTTATAATTATATCATAAGATTAAAAAAATGAAGAAATAATTCTTCATTTACTTGCTTTATGAGAAAGTGTTTTTTTCTTTTCTTCTTTTTTATTATTAATACTACTTTCTATAGAACTAGATGCATTTAATACAAACACATTTAAATCATCATTGATATTATTTTCTTTAAGTAAAATATATATTCTACTTTTGATTTCTGGTGAACAATTATTACCAAAAACATTAAATAAATATGATGGATTAGTTTCAAGCATACCATTTGTGAAACCTTTACCAAACATCATTTCATTAAATAATACCTTTTTTATCATTTTTACAATATAAACAGTATTTTTATTTTTTATATCATAACCATATGACTCTAAATAATCAAGTATCATTTCATCTATATTAACTTCTTTAAACATCTTTAACACATTATTTTTCTTTGTTTCAAATTGACTGTATTCATTATTTTTCATATAAATACCTCTCTTCCGTTTTTTGCGTGCAGATTTAATTATATCTATTTTTCTAATATTGTCAAGAAAAATGGGTATTTCACAATTGTTAATTAATGTGTAAACCTTTAATAAAACTATATGATGTAATTAATTTATAGTATATAATAATATTGTAGGTGGTTTTAGATGATAAATAATAATGAATTAATTACTAATAAGGCTTTAGAGTTTGCTAGAGAAAAACATAAAGGTCAAATGAGAAAAAATAATACTCCTGTTGAATATATTACTCATCCAATCAATGTTGCGAATCTAGTAAAAAAGTATGCGAATAATAAAGAAAATATTGATGATTTAGTTTCATCGGCATATTTACATGATACTTTAGAAGATACAAATACTACTTATAAAGAACTTACATGTAATTTTGGAAATATAATATCTAATCTAGTAAAAGAACTTACAAATAATGATGTATTAAAAAAAGAAATGGGTAAAACTAAATATTTATCTATAAAAATGGCAAATATGAGTGAAGATGCATTAATTATTAAATTATGTGATAGACTTGATAATGTGTCTAGCCTTTATGATACAAATAAGGCTTTTATAGATAAGTACTTAAGAGAAACAATTTCAATACTTAATTATATTATAAATAGTAGAAATTTAAATACAATTCATTTAAATATAATAAATGATATTAATAAAGAAGTTAATAATGTTATAAAATGTTGTACTGTGGATAACATTATGACTAATAACATATTTATATTAAAGAGAAAAGAAGCTACACAAATGTAACTTCTTTTATTTATGATATGATTCATTATTATTTATTTTATATGCTCTATAAATTTGTTCTAAAAGAATTAATCTAAATAATTGATGAGGAAAAGTCATTTTTGAAAATGATAATTTAAAATTACTCATATTCTTTATTTCATCTGATAAACCATATGATCCACCTATTATAAAACATATATTACTATTACTTATTTGAATTTCATCTATTTTTTTTGCAAACTCTATACTTGAAAGTTCCTTTCCATCTATCTCCATTGTAATAATATAATCTTTTTCACTTACATACTTTAATATACTTTTCTTTTCTGTTTCTAGTGTTTTAGTTATATCAAAATTTTCATCAGGAACTTCTATTAAATTTATTTTAGTATATTTACTAAGTCTTTTTAAATATTCATTTATCGCATCTGTTAAATATTTTTCTTTTATTTTTCCAACAGTTATTATTTTTATCATACTTCTATAACTTCCGTTGCTTCATTTTGTTTAGCAATTAATACATCATCAAATTTCATATCATTTTTAGATAATTCTTCATTAAATGTTTCAATTACTTTTTCATATGAATTATTGTGTTCACTAATATGCGCAAATACGATTTTTCTAGTATTATCACCAATAAATTTACATAAGTAATCACTTGCTTGTTTATTTGATAAATGTCCTTTATCTCCTCTTACTCTTTGTTGTAAATAATATGGATAAGGTCCATCCATAAGCATTTTTATATCATGATTACTTTCAAGTACATATAAGTTATTGTTTGATAGAATTTTAAAATATTTTTGATTAATATATCCAGTATCTGTTATATAAACCATTGATGAATTATTATTTGTAAGTACAAATCCTATTGATTCTTCCGCATCATGTGATGTTTTAATTACATTTACAGTTAAATCACCAATTATAGCTTTTTTATCTTCATAATATTCATATCTAAAATTTCCAAGTTCTTTTTCTAAAACATTTTTCATGTCTTCTGTAACTAAAATAACTGGATTATATCTTTTTATAAATACTTTTAATCCTTTTATATGATCTGCGTGGCTGTGTGTTATTAGAATATGTGATATTTCTTTAACATCTACATTTAAATTATTTAATGATGCTTCTACATATGAAGTAGTTGTTCCAAGGTCAATTAATATTTTTACTTTATCTGTAATAACAAGGGTACTATTACCCTTGCTTCCAGATGATAATACACATACTTTCATTATCTATAAAGTGTTAATGGGTTTACTGATCCACTAGGCATATTGACTTGAAAATGTAAGTGAGTACCTGTAGAACTACCACTATTACCCATGTATCCTACTATTTGACCTTTTGAAACACGCTGACCTACTGAAACTCTTATATTACTTCCCATAATATGTGAATATATAACTTCCATACCACCAGAGTATTTTACTCTAACAGCATTACCATATCCACCACCACATCTACTACCATAATAACCTCTATCAGCACAAGTATTAGTAACTGCAGAAACTGTTCCTTCTCCTATTGAATATATTGGAGAACCAAATCCACAACCAGATATATCTATACCTGCATGTAAACGTCCCCATCTATATCCATAATAACTTGTTATTATGTAAGGTGATATTGTTGGCCATCCCCATACACCAGATGTAACCGCAGGAGTTCCTCCGCCGGTATAACTAGAACCATAACCATAACTTTTTGTACCTTTTAATACTACTTTATCAACAGGTTCTGATATTGTTGTTACATTTGTTATAACTGCAGGTTGTGCTTCACCATTAACATACTTAACTTTTTCTGTAACTCTCTGAGTACCATTAACACCTTCTGTTTGAACTTTAGTTTGTCCTGTATACATACTTGAATCTTCTTTTTCCACAGTATTAAATGGTTTATCCATATCTTCAACAATATGTTTTTCAACAACAATACTAAATATTGGATCAATAAGTGCAATACTAACCTTTTGTCCTACACTTAAAAGATTATTACTACTTGTAAATTCTGGATTAACTATTAAAAATTCTTCTACACCAAGTTTATTATTAAATGCTACTGTTTCAATTGTATCACCTGGCTTAACAGTATATTCTTCATCTTTATCAAGTGAACCAAATAATAAATATTTAGTTAGTGTATCCACATCAGTAAATATTACTTCATCTGTGGATAAATATGTTTCTGTTATTGTTATCTTTTCACTAATATAAATATTTTCTATAAGACTACCTGTTGTTTCTATTTTCTTTTGTGTATTATTTTTATAGTTTTCCACATCTTTACTATCAACAAATGCTTTTAGAACTTTATTAACTGCTTTATCAAATAAATTTTTCTTAAGTACATTTACTTTTATTTCTTTATCATCATCTGATTTAATGCTTACAACATAACCTTTAATTGTAAAGTTCTTTTCTTCTTTTATCTTATCATATATTTGTTTTTCTGATAAAATCTTTGCATTATGTGTAACACACTTTTCTATATCAATTCCATTTGGAATATATACTTTATTTACATTAAATTCCTTTTTTAATTCTTTTTGTTCTTCATCAATATACTTTTCAAGAGAATCCTTAGATTTTACTGCACCAACTAGTTTTCCATCAAGATAAACATTGTATACTTCTTCAATATTATCTTTTTTTGGACTTGATAAACCAGTTATTAAAATAATAATTAGTGCGATTAATATTGATAAAACAACGGGTAAACTTTTTTTAAATTTACTCATCACACTTTCCTCCTACTCTTCTTCTTTACTATAATTTGAGAAAGTACTAGTATTTTTCTTAAATAATAATTCTATTGTAGCAGTTGGACCATTACGGTGTTTAGCCACAATAAATTCACTAATACTTATATTACCATCCATTCTTGCTTCTTTATTATAATAATCATCTCTATAAAGGAATGCAACTATATCGGCATCTTGTTCTATAGAACCTGATTCTCTTAAGTCACTCATTATTGGACGTTTATCATCTCTTCCTTCAACAGCACGGGATAACTGTGCAAGCGCAATTACTGGTACACCAAGTTCTAGTGCCATTGTTTTTAAACTTCTTGATATTTCTGATACTTCTTGTTGTCTATTTCCTGCATATTTACTACTACCTGAAATAAGTTGTAAGTAGTCTATGATAACTATTCCAAGACCTTCTTTTGATGCTGCAAGTCTTCTACATTTACTTCTTATTTCACCAATAGTTATACCAGGAGTATCATCTATATATATATGAGTATCAGCAAGTTGACTAATTCCTTCACTTAATTTTCTCCAGTCATTATTATCAAGTCTTCCTGTTCTAAGTTTAGAGCCTTCTATTTGCGCAACTGACGCAAACATACGGTTTACTAATTGTTCAGCATTCATTTCAAGGTTAAATAATGCGACAGCCTTATCTGTTGTTTTAGCAATATTTGTCGCAACATTTAAAGCAAATGCAGTTTTACCCATAGCAGGACGAGCCGCAATTATAATAAGTTCATTTTCATGTAGTCCACTTGTTAATTTATCTATTTCATAAAAGCCAGTTGGAAGTCCTGTTATTTCTCCTCTTTGGTTACTTAATTTTTCTAAGTTTTCCTGTGCTTTAAATACTACATCTTGAATCTTATGAAACTCTGATGATTTTCTTGTTTTAACAACATTTAAAATCTTCATTTCAGCGCCATCTAATATATCATTAACATTCCCATTTTCAATCATTGATTCATTTGCAATATCATTTGAAACATTAATTAATCTTCTTAAAATTGCTTTTTCATGAACAATATTAATATAATAATCAACATTAGATGCACTTGGTACTGAATTAATTATTTCAACTAAATATTCAATATTACCAACACTAGATAATGTTTTATTTGTTTCAAGTTTATTTGTTACAATTGTAATATCTATTGGCTTACCTTCTGCATTTAGTTCTGATAAAGCATCAAAAATCTTACTATGTGAATCAAGATAAAAATCTTCTGATTCTAGTTCATCACATATCTTTTGAAGTGCATATTTTGAAATGAAAGCTGCACCCAAAACAGATTGTTCTGCTTCTAAACTATATGGCATATTTCTTTTATCCATTTTCTTACTCCTTAATTAATTTGATTTTTAAAGTTGCTACTACTTTTGCATGTAAATTAATTGTTACAACATATGTACCAAGTGTATTAATATTTTCATTAATAACTATTTTTTTCTTATCAATATTATAACCTTTTTTAGATAATTCATCTGAAATTTGTTTTGATGAAATAGAACCAAATACTTTATCTTGTTTACCTGTTTTTACTTTAAATTCTAATTCCATCTTTTCTAAAGATTTTTTAATTTTTTCGCATTCTTTTATAAGTTCGTCTTCTTTATTTTTTCTATCTGTTAATTGTCTATCAAGTATTTCACTACTTCTTGAGCTATATTTAATTGCATATCCATTCTTTATTAAAAAGTTTTCTGCATAACCATCTTTAACTTCTTTAACCTCATCTTTTTTTCCTTGTCCCTTTACATCTTTTAAAAATATAACTTTCATAAATATAACCTTCTTTCTAAACAACACATAAGTAATTATATTATACAACATTTTGAACATTATGTCAGTACAAATAGTAATAAAAAAATAGTCTTGAATAATCAAAACTATTTAGTAAATGGTAAAATTGCCATCATTCTTGCTCTTTTAATTTGAGTTGCTACTATTCTTTGGTGTTTAGCACATGTTCCAGTAACTCTTCTTGGTAAAATTTTACCTTTTTCATTAATATATTTACGTAAGTCATCTGCGTTTTTGTAATCTAATTCTTTACCAGCGCATAATTGACATACTTTTCTTCTTTTTCTTCTAAATTCAGCCAAGGCTTATACCTCCTTTTCTTTTATTAAAATGCTATATCGTCGTCACTAATTTCGATTGAATCACCAAAATCAGCAAATACTTCTTCATTCATGTCAGTAGGTTTTACACTATTGTTTGCAAAATCTGCTGGTGTTACAGAGTCTTCAACAGGTCTATTTTGTGATTGTGCTTTTGTTTCTAAGAATTGAACATTATCAGCAACTACATCTGTTGTATATACTCTTTGACCATCTTTTTCATAACTACCAGTTTGAATTCTTCCTTCAACTGCAACTAAGCTTCCTTTTGTAATATATTTTTTAACATTTTCTGCTTGTTTTCTCCAAACAACTATGTTAATAAAATCTGTTTCTCTTTCACCACTTTGACTTGTAAATGGTCTATCTACAGCTAACGAAAATCTTGCACTTGGAATATTTGAACTTGTATATCTAAGTTCTGGATCCCTTGTTAATCTTCCTATTAATACTACTTTATTCATAAAGCACCTACTTCCTGATTATTTATCTAATTTTACAATAATATGACGAATTAATTCTTCACTAATTGTTGCTAATCTGTCAAATTCTTTAATTGCTTCAGCATCTGACTCAACATTAATTAAGAAATAATATCCAGTTTTATGTTTGTTTATTTCATAAGCTAATTCTTTTTGACCTAATTCTTTAGAGCTTAATACCTTTGCTCCATTATCAGCTAATGCTGTTTCGAATTTTTTGAAAACACCTTTAATTGCGCTTTCTTCTAAATCTGGTCTAACAATGAATAAAATTTCATATTTCATTTCTTACACCTCCCTTTGGACTAATGGCCTATAAAATATAGGCAGAGAGTAAATAATTACTCGCAAAAGTATTATAACAAAGAAATTTTAAAAAGTAAATGCTTTTTTCCTTAATATATTGCATAAAATAAAGTATAATGATATACTTTTAGTTAGTTAGGATTGATATAAATGAAACAAAAAGTAATTAAATATACAATTTTATTGTTATTAATTCCAGTTATCATTAGCATAGTTCTTTCTTTTATGCAAGTGGATGAAGAAAAAAAATATCCTAATGATAATTATGATGGAATGGATATACCAACATATTCTGATACAAAAGTTGATGAAATAAAAAGAAGTAACCCATATGTGTATGCATCAATATTCGGATTATTAATTGTTGCTGGTGGTGTTTGGTATTATGTAAAAATAAAGGGAGAGTTTTAAACTCTCCTTTTACTATACATTAAATCTAAATACGCAAATATCTCCATCTTGCATTACATACTCTTTTCCTTCAAGTCTTAATTTACCATTTTCTTTTGCACCTTTTTCTCCACCATATGTTTTATAATCTTCAAATGATATAACTTCTGCTTTTATAAATCCTCTTTCAAAATCACTGTGAATTACACCTGCACATGCCGGTGCTTTCATACCTTTTTTAAATGTCCACGCTTTTACTTCTTTAGGCCCAGCAGTAAAGAATGTAGCAAGACCTAATAATGAATATGCAGCTCTTATAAGTTTATCAAGACCACTTTCTTTTATTCCAAGTTCTTCTAAGAATAATAATTTATCTTCATAATTAAGTTCACTAAGTTCACTTTCCATTTTAGCGCATAATGTAATCACTTCTGATCCTTCTTTTGAAGCGTATTCTCTTACTTTTTTTACATAATCGTTTTCTTCATTTATTTCATTTTCAAGTACATTAGCAACATATATTACTGGTTTTTTAGTTAATAAATTAAATGATTTTATAACTTTTTCTTCATCTTCAGTATATTCTAGTCTTCTTGCCGGTATATCTTTTTCTAAAGCATCTTTTATTTTTTTCATTAATTCAAGTTCAAATAATGCATCTTTATCTTTTGTTGATATAGCTTTTTTCTCTATTCTACCAATTCTTGAATTAATTACTTCTAAATCTGCAAATATTAATTCTAGATTTATTATATCAATATCTCTTATTGGATTAGTACTACCTTCAACATGAGTAATATTTGCATCATCAAAGCATCTTACTACTTCACATATAGCATCTACTTCTCTTATGTGTGATAAAAATTTATTACCTAATCCTTCACCTTTTGATGCGCCTTTAACTAAACCTGCAATATCAGTAAATTCAAATGAAGTTGGTACAACGTTTTCTGGTGTAACCATTTCTTCTAATACTTCTAGTCTTTTATCTGGAACAACAACGACACCAACATTTGGATCAATTGTTGCAAATGGATAATTTGCTGCTAATATATTTTTCTTTGTAATTGCATTAAATAATGTAGACTTCCCTACGTTTGGAAGACCTACTATTCCTGCCTTTAAACTCATACTATTACCTCTTTCTTCCTTAATAGTATAACATATATAAAAAAAATATTTAAGTAAATTCTTAAATATTTTATATTGTTGGGAATACATTTGGACCAATAGGTGCCTTTAATACATACCAACCAAATACTATAAATAACCATAAAATCAATATTGCGATAAAATATGGCATTAACATTTTATAACATTTTCTTATTGTAAAATCATTTTTACTATATAAACCAATAAATCCTAAATATACAACAAAGTAAGAAAATATTGGAGAAATTATATTTGTTACTGATGACGCTAAACGGAACATCGCTCCAGTAAATTCTGGTGTTATATTTGATTTCATAAATAGTGGCATCATCTTTGGAACAAATAATGTCCATTTTGTTGATAATGCTGGAACAAATATATTAGAAATTGCTATTACTACAAATGATAATAATAATAAAATTATAAATGAAGGTTTTATATCTGCTACTAAATTAAATAAATTAACTGTAACAACATTACCAATATTAGTATATTTGAATAATGCAATAAACTGCGATGCAACAAATATAAGTAATAACATTTCACCAAGTCCATTTAAACTGCTTTGTATATGTTTTATCATATCTTTTCCATTTTTAATTTGTTTAGTAGCAGTACCATATATAAATGCACATATTATGAATATTAGCGATGCAATATATAAAAATCCTTTTACAAATGGTGAATTAGCACCAAACAATTTATTAATATACATATTTTGTGATGAATCAAGTAAGAATCCTGATAAAGGAAGTCCTGGAATGATTGCATATGCAAGTAAAACACACATAATTACAAATGCTAATAATGATTTTTTAAATCCAATTTTATCTAGTTTTTCACTTATTTCAAGTTCTTCTGTTCCAATTCTAACTGGTTTTTTTCTTGCAATTATTTCAGTTATTATAGATATAACTAATGCAAGTAATAAGCTTGATATTACTACAAAGAATAAGTTACCAGTATATCCATATGAATAGTTTGAATCTACTAAATTTACTGATGATTTGGCAAGTTCTATCAAACTATAATCTATAGATGTTAAAAATATATTTATATTTGCTCCTGCTGCAACACTCGCAAATGCCATTGTCATACCAACTACTTGGCTTCTTTTATATTCTGTAAATAATATTGCTGCGACAGGTATCATTATTACAAATGAAAAATCAACACTAAATCCCATTATTATACATAATAATGAAAATATAAAAAACATTGTTTTTCTTGGTATTATTTTATTTAATCTTTTACATATTGATTTTAATAATCCAGTTTTTATCATTAATCCCACACCGGCAAGACCAATAATTATTGTTCCAAGTGGTGTAAATTTAAGAAAGTTATTTATACTTTCTGATACTATAAATTTTATACCACTACCACTAAGTAATGATTCTACAGTTAAAAGGGATGTTGATGATGAACCAAGTGACACATCAGTTTGAGTTCCTTGAAAACCAAAGAAAGATAAAATTGCACTTAATACTATTGTTATAACAGATAATATAACAAAAAACCAAACTGGATGTAACTCACCTTTTTTATTTTCTTTATCCATACTAATCCTCCACTATTTTTTTAATCTTTTTATTAAATTCATATCTAGGCATCATTATCATTCTTCCACAATTTATACATTTTAATTTTATATCAACGCCAACTCTAGTGATTTCCCAAAGGTTAGTTCCACAAGGATGACCTTTTTTCATTATTACTTTTGTTCCTACATTATACTCATTTTTCATTGTGTACCTCTACTTGTGGATATGGTATTTCAATACCATTTTGATCAAATGCATTTTTTATTTCTTTTAATAATTTTCTCTTTACTACAAATTCATTTTTAACAGATGATTTTGCTGTAAGTAAATAATCTACTGATGAATCAGATAATGAATCGATTCCTTCAATAGTTATCTTACTTTTAAGTTCAGGTATACTTGTATTTAATTTTTCTATTAGTTCATTTAATACTTTTTCTACCTTTTTATTATCTGATTCATATGAAACAGATGCAATTACTCTAACAAGAACATTATCTAAACTATAGTTAGTTATTTCACCAATATTTCTATTAGCAATTATTTTTACTTCACCTTTATATGACTTTAATCTAGTTGTTTTAAGTGTTAATGATATAACTTCACCTTTAAAACCATTTATTTCAACAATTTCACCTATTGCAAATTGACTTTCAAGTATTATAGTTGCTCCTACAAGTAAGTCTTTTAATACATCTTGAAAAGCAAGACCAATAACTAAACTGAATGCTCCTACTCCTGCAACTAACGCACTAGTATTTACACCATATACCTGAAGTATATACAATATTGCAACAATTGCAATTAATACTTTAATAATGTTTTTACACATCATAAGTACTGTTTCTCTACTTCTTTGTTCATGTTTAGTTAAATTTTTATTAATAACTATTCTTAAATTTAATATTTTATTAATAATCATATCAAGTACATACGCACCTAATATAATAAATATAGGTAAATATATCTTATCAGATATTTCTATTCCAAATATAGTCATATTTGCCTCCAATTATTCATTAATATCAATATTCATTATTTCTAAAATTCTATTTAAATCTTGTACATTTGAAAATTTAATTGATATTTTATTATTATTTATTTTTACATTTGTTCCAAGTTTTTCTTTTAAGAAGTCTTCCATATATTTGTATTCATTGTTTGAACTTTTTTTAGTCTTTACTTCTTTTTCTTCATTATCGTATACTAAACTTTCAAGTTTTCTAACACTTAAGTCTTCAGTAATTACTCTTTGTGCTAAATCTTCTATAGTTTTTGGATCATCTAATTTACTAAGTACTCTAGCATGTCCCATTGATAATTTATTATATAAAACCATATCTTGTACTGAAGCTGGTAGTTTTAATAAACCAAGTATATTTGTTACGTGACTTCTGCTTTTTCCAACTTTTTTAGCAAGTTCATCTTGAGTAATATTCATAGATTCTATTATTGATTTATATGCTTTTGCTTCTTCTATTGAAGTTAAATTTTCTCTTTGTAAGTTTTCAAGTAATGCAATCTGCATCATTTCTTCATCAGAAAAATCTTTTACTATCGCAGGTATAGTATGCATTCCTGCTAATTTAGATGCTCTAAATCTTCTTTCACCTGCTATTATTTCATAACCTTTTATACTCTTTTTTACGATAATAGGTTGAAATACACCATGTTCTTTGATTGATGATGCTAGTTCATTTAACGCTTCTTCATCAAAGTTTTTTCTAGGTTGATATGGATTTGCTCTTAACTCACTTAAATCTATTTCTACTATTTGATCATTTGTTTTTGCTTCTTCTATAATTGAATTTTCTATTGTATCAAAGTTTAAACCTTCATCATTAAATAATTGTTCTAAACCTCTTCCTAACGCTTTTCTCTTATCATTCATTTCTAGCAATAACCTCCTTTGCCAAATTTATATATGCTTCTGTTCCTCTACTTGTAGGATCATAATTTGCGATTGGTTTACCATGACTTGGCGCCTCTGTTAATCTTATAAGTCTTGGTATTATTGTATCATAAACTCTTTCTCTAAAGAATCCTCTTACATTTTCAACAACTTCAAGCCCTAAATTTGTTCTTGAATCAAGCATTGTTAAAACAACACCCTCTATTTCTAATTTTGGATTTAAATTTTTTCTTGCTTGAGTTATAGTATTTAAAAGTTGCATTATTCCTTCTAGTGCAAAATATTCACATTGCACTGGAATTAATACTGAATCTGATGCTGTCAAAGCATTAACTGTTAGTACACCAAGTGATGGTGGACAATCAATTAATATATAATCATAATTATCTCTTATTTCATATAATACTCTTTTTAATTGTGAGCCTTTTGAAAATGTTGGATCAGAATGCTGTTTATCAACAAATTCTATTTCGATACCAGCTAGTTTCATCGAAGATGGAATTAAATCAAGATTTTTAAACTTAGTTTTCTTAACAGATTTACTAGGTTCAACCGCATCAATTAATGCATCATAAAGACTTACCTTTAAATCACCCTTTTCAATACCAACACCAGTTGTTGCATTACCTTGTGGATCTAAATCAACTAATAAAGTCTTTTTACCTAATATACCTAAAGATGCTGCTAAATTTATACTTGTTGTTGTTTTACCTACGCCACCCTTTTGATTTACTAATGATATAATCTTTCCCATCTAAAACACATCCTTAACTATTAATCACTTATTCTATTTTATCAGAAATTAGTATTTTTTTAAATGATTTATATAAAAAAAGTTAAAATATGTATAAAGTGTATTTACTTTTTGTTATAATATTTATGGTGATAGTATGGCAGGAACAATAACTCATGCATATTTTGCATTAGATGTATATAATAAGTTTGATGATAAATTAAAGGAAAGACTAAAAAATTATAAAGAAAACTTAAAAACTTATTCACAAGGACCAGATATATTATTTTTCTCAATTAATTATAAAAACTTTAAAAAGGTTAAAAAAATTGGTAACTATGTTCATAAACATAATACTAAAGATTTTTTTATAAATATGGTGTCTTATATAAAAGAAAAAAATTTAGAAAATAATAATGATGTCCTTACTTTTTTATATGGTTATATAATGCATTATGCACTGGATACAAAAGTTCATCCTTATGTAATACATAAAGCAGGTATATTTAATAAAAAGAAAAAAGATACATATAAATATAATTCAAAGCATAGTGACATTGAAAGTTATATTGATGCATATATGATTAACTATCATGAAAATATAAAACCTAATAAATTTAAAATACACAAATTTTGTTTTAATAACAATAAAATTTCTAAGGATTTATCCACAGTAATTGATTATACTTTTGATAAAACATATGGTTTTAAAAAGTTATCCACATATTATAAACAAGGTTTATTTTTCATGAAACACTCATATCATTTTTTAAGATATGATCCTCATGGAATAAAGAATAAATTATATAGATTTATTGATAAACTTCATCCAAGAAGTATTAAAGATTTTTATCCTATTACTTATTCTTATAAATTAAATAAAAATGATTATTACTTAAATTTATGCAATAATAAGTGGTGTCATCCAAGATATAATAATGAAATTTATACTGAATCATTTATTGATTTATATAACAATGCTGTGGATAATGCAGTTTATATGATTAATAAAGTCAATGAAGTTTTATTTGAAAATAAAGATATAAAAATATTAAATGATGTATTCTTAAATTTATCTTTAACCAGTGGAAAAGAATGTAATGATAAAGGAAAAAATAGATATTTCGAATATTAATGTATAAAATTTAAAGTTATCCACAACATATTAATGGTGATAATATGTTTAATGGATTTAGAGTTTTAAATAAAAATTATATTTATTTATTTTTAGATAATAAATATGAATTTGCAAGCGACATTAATACAAGAAGAAAGAAAGAAAATACTATAATTTCTGAATGTAAAAATTATCTTATCGGTCATAATCTTTCTTTCAATGACAAATTATACTTCGTATCTAATGGAGTTGTTATTGGTTATATTACTAAAGATAAATTGACAGAATAATATTTTAGTTATTTTACTTAAACATAACAAAAAGAACACATATAAATGTGCTCTTTTTTTGCAATATTAACGTTTACTGAATTGTGGTGCCTTACGTGCTTTCTTAAGACCTGGTTTCTTACGTTCTTTAATTCTTGAATCTCTTGTAATAAATCCTTTAGCTTTTAATATTCTTCTAAATGAAGTTTCGCTTGATGGATCTGTGTTTTTATCATATTCTAATAATGCTCTTGTAATTCCTAAACGGATTGCTCCAGTTTGTCCTGAGAATCCTCCACCTTTTACTTCTACATTGATATCAAATTTATCTAATGTATTAGTTGCTTCTAGTGGTTGTTTTAAATCCATAACTAATGTTGGAAATGGTAAATATTCATTAACATCTCTACCATTAATAGTGATATTTCCTTTACCAGATGTCATTCTAACCTTTGCTATTGAAGATTTACGATGACCTGTACCATAATAAATTTTATTTGCCATAATTTTCCTCCTTAGTCTACTTTCATTTCTTTTGGTTGTTGAGCAATATGTTTATGTTCGTTTCCTCTATAAACAAATAATTTTTTACCCATTTTACGACCAAGTCTATTATGAGGAAGCATTCCCTTAATAGCTCTTTCCATCATTTCTTCAGGATATTGTTCAAGCATTACTTTAGCTGTTCTTTCTCTTAATCCACCAGTGTATCCACTGTGATTATAATACATTTTTTGATCAAGTTTATTTCCTGTAAGTTTAACCTTATCAGCATTGATTACTATTACATAATCTCCACAATCAACATTAGGTGTATATATTGCTTTGTGTTTTCCACGTAATACATTAGCAGCTTTTGTTGCAACTCTACCTAAACTGATACCTGTTGCATCAATAACATACCAATCACGTTTGATTTCGGCTGGTTTTGCCATAAATGTTTTCATAAATTTCTTCCCTTTCTCTCATAGATCAACCTCCCACAGTCAATCTATATGTGGGGTTTTTATAAATGTACCAATTAAAATTGTACTAGACTTTGTTTATAAAGTCAATAAATAAAAGAAAAAAATCGCTATTTTTCAGCGATTTTTATTATAGTTTTAGTTACTTTTGATGAATATTTAACTTTTGGATCAGTTCCTTTAACTTTTATTTCAACTTCATGATCCCCAGCAGCAAGTCCTTCAAGGTCTACATATGCTTCTACATCAGACGGAGTTATATTTTTAATTATTGATTCAACACCTTTTAATATAACTGTTACTTCTGTCGCATTTTCACTTGTTGCTTGTGCTGTATAATTAGATCCTAAGTTTACAACTCCAAGTTTTACACCAGACAATTCTGTTGTAACTTCATCATCAAGTTCTACCTTAGCAGTTACTACTTTTTCTGATATTTCTCTAATTCCAGCTGGTTTCTTTATTGTAACTGTATAATCTTTATTAGATTTTAAATTGTTAACATCTATTTTAACTTTTATACTATTTGTATTATCAAGAACCTTTGAATTACCATATATTGTAACTTTTTGAACACTTGATGTAATATTCTTTATTGCTTTACCAAATATAACATTTCCAGTTGGTTCTATTTCAAGAGGTACTGTTTTACTTGGTGATTCTATTTCTACAGTTGCGGTTACTTTAGATGGAACCATTTCAACATCAACTTTTGCACCATTTTCATCATAAGCAATTAAAGGTATATCTTTAAGTGTATTTGTTCCAGCCTTTGGATCTACCATATCGCTTACATTTATTAATGCTTTTATTGTTGATACTTTTGCTAAACTATCTTCAGTGCCTTTTATAATTACTTCATCTGTATCAAGTTTAGTATTATTTATTGCAAGTTTTGAATCTAATTTATTTAAATTTACTATATCAGATTCCACACTTCTTGTTTCAGATTTTTTTGAACTAACAACAACTGTTACTTCTGATGGATCTAGTTTATATTCAACAGATGTTATTGATTGTTTGTATTTTAAATTTACTTTATGAACACCTGGTTTTAAATCGCTTAAATCAACATTAACATCTTGTGTTGGAAGTTGTTTTGCTAAATAAAGATTTGCTTTTGTACCAATTAATGTTATATCAACTGTTTCAGGAAGTCCTTCAACAACATATTCTTCATCATTATAAGTTGCAGAAAGAGGTATATCATATAATACTTCAGCATTTTTTTCAAGTAATGTAGTATTTTGTCTATCAATTATAACAAATACTATAACCGCAAGTACTAATGATAAAATTATCATACTGCTTTTCTTTGATAAAGCCTTTTCTAAAGGTTTATCTGATAACTTTAATTTTTCTCCAATAGAAACAAAAAACTTTGTTATTGGAACTATTATTTTTTTATCTATAAATCTAAAAAATCTCTTAATTAATTTCATCTATGTCATCCTCCTCATCACTTTCTACTACAAATGTTTCAGATTTTGGCATTAATTCATCTAAAATCATTAATTTTAATTCATCAACTGATAGATTGTAATTTAATTTACCACCTATAGCAAGTGATACTCTACCTGTTTCTTCAGAAACAATTATTGCTAAACAGTCAGATTCTTCTGATATACCTATAGCAGCTCTATGACGAGTACCTAGTCTCTTACTAAATTTCATATCAACTGTTGTTGGGAATACTGCTCCTGCACATGATATTTTATCACCTTGTATTATTACACCACCATCATGAAGTGGATTATCTGGGAAGAATATTGCATCTAGTAACTCATTTGATATTTCTGCATATATTTTTTTACTTCTTTCAATATATTCAGATAATGATGTATCTCTTTCTATAACTATTAAAGCACCTATTCTATTTTTTCTTAAATAATCAACTGATAAACCAATTTCAGAAACTAATCTTTCTCTTTCTGATACTGATAAAACTTTATGTCTACCAAGTAAATGCGTTTTACCAAGTTGTTCAAGTACATTTCTAATCTCTGGTTGAAATATAATTATAAGTGCTATTGGTCCCCATGATATAACATATTCAAATAATAAGCCTATTGTTGTAAGGCCAAAATAATCACTAATAAGTTTTATAACTACTATTGCAAGTATTCCTTTAAATAAAAGTGAAAACTTAACATTCTTTCTAACATTTTTAAGTATGTAATAAAATACAACCCATACTAAACATATATCTATTATTTTTTTTAATATAGTTACAATATTTTCAAAATTCATATAATCCTCCTAAATTACATTGTTCTTTTTATTCTTTATGTATACAAATAACACTATAGCACCAATTATAATAACAAGTCCAATTACTATAATAACTCCATAATGAATATTATATGTTTCATTGTTAACATTTATATTAACTTCATCTTTTTTATTTCCTTCTTTATATGAAAATTCTATAGTTTTATAATCAGAATCTTTTTTAATATTCCATGTATATGTATTACCATTTACTTTATCCGCATTATTACTAATAACTTCAAATGGAATAGTAATATTAACTGTTATATCATCATAAAGTAGTGAATAATTAGTGTCTGATGATAATAGTTCTTTCTGCTCTGTACTAAATGTAATTATATTGCCATCTTTTGTTACATTTACATTATCAAATACATCACTTGAAAACTTTGATGCGTAATCATTTATATCATCATGGGATGTTATTGCAGTTGCATATGTATTATAATCATCGTCTCTTGATGTAAGTGTAATATCTTCACCATTTCTTTTAAACATATTATATAAATAATTAACAGCTTGTTTGCCCTTTTGTTTAGTAAGAGCTTCCATTCTTTTTGTTTTTTCTGTTGCGACTACTTTTTCACTCACAGTAAAATCATCATTTAAAGTAAGATCATATTCTACTGAACAACCTGAAAGCAAAAGAACTAGGCATAGGAATATAAATATTTTTAATTTTTTCATAACTCACTTCCTATTTAACTAAATTTTCTTTAGTACTATAAAATTATATCATATTTTTTTAATCTTTAACAATATTACAAAATAAAAAGGTATTAACCTTTTTAAAAAATATTTGTATAGTTGTCTTCTTCATCATTACTCATTGAAGATAATTTCTTCATAATTTTATCAAGCTCATCATCTGATGAAAATTTTTGTTCAATTTCTACTTTTTCTTTTTGTACATTTGTATTTACTTCAATATTTGGTTTATTACTAAAAATATTTTCTGATTCTTCTTTATTATCCATTTTAACGTTAGCTGATGGTTTTGATTTATCAACATCAGATAATATTTCTAATAATGATTTACTATTACTATAAGAATTTTTATTTTCAGCATTTTTCATTATTTCAGCATCTGGATCTGTTGTTCCTGTTATAGGCATTGGTTCAACTAAATTTGAGCTTAAGTTACTAATTTGTTCTTCTGGTTTAGTATTTATTTTATTTAAATCAAAGTTAAAATCGATTGGTTCTGTTAACTCATCTTTATTATTAATATTGTCTATTTTAGGTTCTTCTATAGAAACTTCATTATTTGTTGAAGCTTTATCTGCACTATTTAAATCATTTATTCCTATTATTGGAGTATCATTACTTAAAACTTCTGATTGTTCTATATTATTTATAGATTCATTTTTAGAATCTAGATCAAAACTGATTGGTCCAGTTATTTCTCCATTATCGTTTACAAAATTATTATTTAATGGTTTTGATTCTTCAGTTTTAGGTTCAATATTTTCTTGTTTTGTTTTTATACTATCTAAATCAAAATTAAAGTTAATTGGTTCTGTTATTTCATCTTTTATTTCAGTAGAAACAGGATTTATTGTCTCGTCCTTTACTGGTTGAGTTACCTTATTAATATTATTATCAATAATCAAATTTTCTGTTTCTTCTTCAAATGGTTTTGTCATAATATCTTCTTTTTTATCTATTGAAATATTATTAACTACGCTATTACTTTGTGCTTCTTTTGCCATTGTTTCATTTTTAACATCTTTTCTTACCTTTTTAGATTTAACACTATTATCTATAAGATATCCAATTAAGACAAGTATTAAAAATACACATATTCCTATTAATAAATAGGTATTATCATTAATAAATTTCATAATATTATTTAATGTTTCATTCATTTTATTCGCTCCCTTTTATTCTAAATACATTTTAACATTAATAAATTAAATTGTAAATAAAAATCAAAAAAAAAGAGATTAAACTAATAAGACATATACTCATCCATAAGTATAACCTTATTATTTTTTAAACTCTCTTTAACATTTATTATTCTTTGATTTGATGAACCTCTAAATTTAAGTTTAAAATTTTTCTTATCTATTTCAAATTTACCATCTACTAAAACATCTATATATGATATTAATTCCTTTGTTTCTTCATATTTATTGCACATATCTTCTAATATATCAGTATCGAAGGTATAGCCTGAAAAACACCATATTGTTTTATTCGGTAATTCTTTTCTTATTCTTCTTAAAAGAGGTAATATTCCTTTTTGATTAACATATTCAAATGGTTCACCACCCAAAATAGTTATTCCTTCTATATAATCTGGTTTTAAAAGTTCAATTATTTTCTCTTCTTCTTTTTGTGTATATTCATGTCCATATTTGAAGTCCCAAGCTTCTTCGTTAAAGCATCCTTTACATTTATGAGTACATCCACTTACAAATAAGGATACTCTAACGCCTGGTCCATTTGCAACATCAACTTTTTTTATATCTGCATAATACATTATAAATGTGTTACCCTTGCTTTAATTTCTTTTGTTTTTCCAACATTCCAGAAATTTTCACCTAAATATCCACATGTTCTTCTTGTAACATTCATCTTAGTTTTATCTTTGTTACCACAGTTAGGACATTCCCATTCGTTATCATCATTTATAATTATTTCACCATCAAAACCACATACATGACAATAATCTGATTTAGTATTAAATTCTGCATATTGAATATTTTCATAAATAAATTTAATTAATTCTCTTAATGCATCTAAGTTCTTTTCCATATTTGGAATTTCAACATATGAAATGCATCCACCTGAAGATATTGGTTGAAATTGACTTTCAAATTTTAATTTTTCAAATGCATCAATTTTTTCTCTAACATCAACATGATATGAATTTGTATAGAATCCTTTATCTGTTACATCTTTAATACTACCAAATCTTTCTTTATCTATTCTTGCGAATCTATAGCATAAGCTTTCTGCTGGTGTTCCATAAAGAGCAAATCCAAGATGTGTTTCCTTTTTCCAAGTATCACATGCTTTTCTTAAATATTTCATTAATTTAACTGCGAATTTTTCTCCTTCTTCAGTAGTATGAGATACACCTTTAACTAACATTGTTGTTTCATAAACACCAATATATCCTAGTGATAATGTTGAATATCCATCTTTTAGTAATTTGTCTATTTTTTCACCTTTTTCTAATCTTGCGATTGCACCATATTGCCAGTGTACTGGTGAAATATCTGATGTAATTCCTAAAAGTGCATGGTGTCTACACATTAATGCTTCTTTACATAGTTCTAGTCTTTCATCAAGTAATTTAAAGAATTTTTCTTCATCATGTCCTGATAAAATACCTATTTGTGGTAAGTTTATTGATACAACGCCTTGATTAAATCTACCTTCCCATTTATAGTTCCCATTTTCATCTTTCCAAGGAGATAAGAAACTTCTGCATCCCATAGGGCTAAATACATTACCTTCATAGATTTCTCTCATTTTTTTAGCTGAAATATAATCAGGATACATTCTTTTTGCAGAACATTTACATGCAAGTTCTGTTAAATAATCATATTTACCACCTTTTAAGCAGTTATGTTCATCAAGCACATAAACTAGTTTAGGGAATGCTGGTGTAACATAAACACCTTTTTCATTCTTAATTCCTTCAAGTCTTTGATTTAATATTTCTTCAATAATCATTGCATTTTCTTCAATATATGGATCTTTTTCATCTAGACATAGGAATAATGTTACGAAAGGAGATTGTCCATTAGTAGTCATTAATGTATTTATTTGATATTGAATTGTTTGTACTCCTGATGCTAATTCATCTTTTAATCTATCCATAGCAAGTTCTTCGATTTGTTCTTTACTTAATTCTTTACCATGTTTTTCAGTTATTTTCTTAATAAATTTTTCTTTACTTTTTCTTAAATATTTACCTAAGTGTCTCATATCAACAGATTGTCCACCATATTGGTTAGATGCAACTGCTGCGATTATTTGAGTTGTAACAGTACATGCAACTTGAAATGATTTAGGGCTTTCAATAAGTTTACCATTCATAACTGTACCATTATCAAGCATATCAGCAATATTTATTAAACAACAGTTAAATATTGGTTGAACAAAATAATCCATATCATGGAAATGTAATACTCCTTCTTCATGTGCTTTACTTATTTTTTCTGGAAGTAAAATTCTTCTAGTTAAATCCCTTGATACTTCACCAGCAATATAATCTCTTTGTGTTGAAGCATACATTGTATTTTTATTTGAGTTTTCTTCAGCAAGTTCTTTGTTTTCATTTCTAATTAATCTTAAAATTGATTCATCAGTTGTATTTGCTTTTCTAATTAAAGCTCTATTATATCTATAAACAATATATTCTTTTGCTAATGTAAATTTCTTATATTCCATTAATTTCTTTTCTATTTCGTCTTGTATATCTTCAACAAGCATTCTTTTCTTTTTTAAGTCTTCAATATGTTTTGTTATATTCTCTATTTGTTTTTCTGTTGCTCTTTCTTTAGGCTCTACTTCTTTATTAGCCTTTTCTATAGCTATTTTTATTTTAGCTCTATCATAATCAACAATTTTTCCATCTCTTTTAATTACTTTCATACTACTTATCTCCTAATCTGTCATTTATTTTTTACACCCTCATTATAACAAATTTTTTAAAAATATAGTGTTGCATTTGCAACAAAAATGAAATATAATTAAATTAATTATTTTGGTTTTTTTCTAAACCTTTGGGAGGCCTTATAAATGAACGAAATAAGCATATTTAAAGGGATTGACGAACAAAATGTAAAGTCAATGCTTAAATGTTTTGAAGCAAAAACTATTGTATATAAAAAAGATACAACTGTAATTTCTAACCTTGCTAATACAAATATAATTGGTATTATTATTGATGGCACTGCTAACCTAGTTAAAAGTGATTATGATGGAAATAGAGTTATACTTGAAAAATTAGATAAAGGTTCTATTTTTGGAGAAGTATTTACTTCATACTCTGATGAATTATCTGTTATTACAACAAGTACTTGTACTGTTACTACATTTGATTATGATCATATTATTAAAAGATGTAAAAAATCTTGTCCATATCATAATGATGTTATTAATAATATGCTTCAATTACTTGCTAAAAAAGTTGTAGTTATGAATAACAGAATTGATGTGCTTACTAAAAAAACAATTAGAGAAAAATTACTTGAATATTTCAGAGCTGAAGAAAAAGAAAACTTATCAAAAGTTTTCTATCTAAAATTAAATTATACTGAACTTGCTGACTATCTTGGTGTTGATAGAAGTGCACTTATGAGAGAACTTAAAAATTTAAAAAATGAAGGATTTATTGAAACTAAACAAAAAAGAATTAAATTAAATTTTTGATTTAAATGCATATGTACAAATTATATCTATAATAAATAAAATGCATAAAAGATAAGTTACCCATTTAGGAATTTTATTTACTATCTTATCCATCCATGGTTTAACTAAATATATTAAAACAACAGAACATATTCCCCAAATTAATGATATATCAAGTGCAACATATTTTCCAAAATGATATTTATGATCTGAATAATCCCAAAATACTCTATCAAAAGTAACTTCTAATAGTATTCCACCTGCATATTCTATAAATGTTAATATTAAAACTATTATTATTAAGAATATTATTATTTCTAAGAATTTATTTAGTTTTAATTTTTTAAATATACAGTTAGATAAAAATAGTATTAAAATAGCTCCTAATCCATATACTGGTGTCCAATACCCATAAAGAAAACCACTTTCTAAGTTCCAATTATATATTTTATACATAGTAGTTTCAAGTAAATGACCAAAAATACTAAAAATAAAAAAATAGTTTAAATAATACATAATATTCACCTAGTATTATTTTTTTCTATTTTTATTTTTTTATTCGTCTTAAATTAATAAATAGAACAAATACAGTTGCTATGAATGTTAAAAGTACAAACTGTACTTTATGTTCTTTTACATAAAATTTAAAATCAAATTTAATATCTTCTGGTGATGTTATATTTATTGTATCTAGTGTTTCATTATTATAATTTATATATAATGTTCCTATTTTATCACCTTTTTTTGTACCTTTTTCTACTATTGTTTTACCTTTATATTCATATTTTAAATCATCTTTACTGATTGTTTTTTTTAAATATTTTTTTATACTTATATCCGATTTTATATTATATTCTTTGCCATATTCACTTTTTAAGTTAACTAATGTATCACCTTTATCTAGTATTTTCACATAATCATAATTACCAAAATAATATTCATATAAATTTTTTGTATCAATTATATTTTCATTTTTTTCTTTATATGGTGCACCTATTGTTACTGAAATAAATTCTGTTGTACCATTATTTGCATACGTAGCAAGGCAAAGTCCAGCATCATCTGTAAATCCTGTTTTAGCACCTTTTACATAATCCATATTAAATGTACTACTATCTGTTATTCTTTTAAGTGGTCCATTCATATTTTTATATGTTTTTGTTCCAAATACCTCTTTAAATTTTTTATTTTGTAATGCATACTTAACTAACTTCATAACATCCCTAGCTGTCGAATGATGATTATCTCCTTCAATTCCTATTACATTTGAAAAATGAGAATTATTCATGCCTATTTCTTCCGCTTTTTGATTCATTAGTTTTACAAATTCTTTTTCTGAGCCACTAATACTATAAGCTGCAATTTCTGTCGCATCTGCACCTGACTTTAATATTATTCCATAAAGTATTTCATCGTATGTAAGAATATTTCCTACATTAAATCCTGCGACTGACAAATCATATGTAACATCTTTTAACATATCGCTTGTTACAACTACCTTTTGATTAAAGTCTTTTATATTTTCAATCGCAACTAATGCGGTCATCATTTTTGTTAAACTTGCTATATAAACTTCTTGATCTGCATTTTTTTCATAAAGTACTTTATCATCAGTCATATTATATAAAACTGCACTTTTAGATTTTAATTCTATATCATCCGCATATACATTTAAGTTAAAAATAAAAAAGAACATAATAAAAATTAAAACACTTAATATTTTTTTCATACTTTTCTCCTAAAATAATTATATACCAAAACAGAATAAAATATCAATATTTGTTAACAATATATATGAAGGAGGAATAAAAAATGCAAAATGTACCTAATATAATATCAACTAAAGATTTATCATATATTTGTGATATGTTTAATTGGAATTTTACTACTGCTAAAAAAGCATTGCACTATAGTAATAATGTTACTGATAATGAAATAAAGGAAGAATTGTTAAATATATTTGATATGCATAAACAAATTTGTAATGGCTTATTAAATATATTAAATGGAGGAGAAAATGAATAATAAAATACAAAATCCAAAAATAGAACTTGATAGTTCTATAGAAATGAATGATGAAAATTATTTAAATGATATTCTTGAAACTGAGAAAAATATGGGTGTTAATTTTACATATGCTTTAAATGAAGCAAGTAACGAAACATTATTTAACGAAATATATGAAATGTTTAAACAAATTAAGGCATCTCAAAGAAACCTTTTTGAACTTAGTTTTAGAAAAGGATTTTATACACTTGAAAAAGCTGAAACAAATAAAATTAATGAAGAATATAATACACTTTTAAATAAATTTAATGAAATTGAATAAAAGGATCACCAAAGATCCTTTTTCTTTAACTAAACTTCAAAAGATGTTTCATCTATAAATTTATAATTTGTCTTATATTTAAGTTCTCTTACTAATCTAAATAAAGCATCATCTTTTGCTTTTGCCTCAATCATAACATCAATATCAACATTATACTTTTTTATCTTTTCTATAAACTGAATAAAATCATCACTGTTAATATAATCATGGTGAGATCTAAAATCTCTTTTTGTTTTATTTTTAGGAGATGAAAAGTGAACCTTTGGTCTAATATCTTTCCATGTATCAAATATTTCCGCTAATATTTCATCAATATTATCACATGGATTACATATATGGTGATGATAATCTAAAACCATAGGTCTATTTATTTTTTTACATAAACTAAGTACATCTTTTGCATTATATATTTTATCATCATTTTCTATTACTATAGAATTTTTAATATTATCTGGTAATTTATTAAAATTATTTACAAACCTTGTGATTGATTTTTCTTTACCAAATACGCTGCTTCCAGTATGTAAAACTATTACTGGATTTTTTATTTTTAGTGTTTCTAATATATTTATATGATATTTAAGAATTTCAATTGAATTATTAATTGTTTCTTTATTAGTACTATTAAGTACACAAAACTGATCCGGGTGTACATCGACTCTCATTTTATTTTTATTTATAATTTGTGATATTTTATTATAATAATCTTTATACTTGTTTATATATTCAAAAGATATATCTTTATGTGTTGCGAGTGGGATTAATTTTGATGTTAATCTATAAAAATGAATATTGTTTTTTGCATTATAATTTAATATTTTTTCTAAATTTTCTAGATTTAATTTTATAATTTTATCTAATTTTTCATTTTTATTTTCTTCTTTTAAATAATTTGTATATGTTATTGTGCCAGAAGATGTTATATCAAGTGCTTTACTAATAGCAACATATCCAAGCCTTATTATCATTTTATTCACCATTTATATTATTAACAAAAAAAGAAGACTTATTTGTCTTCAATTAATTTTTTAGCAATTTTTGTTACATTGCCTGCACCAAGTGTTAATATTATATCGTTTTCTTTTACATGTTTTCTTAAATAATCTACAATTTCATCATAATCACTTATATAAATTGCATCGACATTATCTTCTTTTAATTTATTTACAATTTGTTCTTCTGATACACCATATATATTTTTTTCTCTAGCTGCATATATATCAATAACTATTACATGGTCAAAATTCATTAATGATTCTGCAAAAGAAGATAAATGTTCTTTTACTCTACTATATGTATGTGCTTCAAATATTACCCATGATGAATTAAATTTCTTTTTTAAAATAGAATCTGCAGTTGCTTTTATTTCTGTTGGATGATGTCCATAATCATCATATACATCTGCGCCATTAAATTTACCTTTATATTCAAGTCTTCTACTTGCTCCAGTAAATCCTATTAATCCCTCTTTTATCATTTCAATAGGTAATTTATACCATAAACATAGTGCTATACATTCTAATGAATTTGAAACATTATGTGATCCTGCAACGCCTAAAGTAATTCTATCTATTTTTTCATTATTATGCATTAAATCATAACTAGCACAGCCTTCATCATTATAGCTTATATTTCTTGCATAGTAATCTGCTTTTTCATTTGTCATACTTGTAGTTAAAACACTAGCTCTAGTATGATTTCTTAAGTTATAACATCTTTCGTCGTCCATATTAACAACTAATAATCCATCACTTGGGAGCATACTCACATACTTTTGAAATGACTTTTCTATATTATCAATGTTTTTAAAATAATCTAAATGGTCATTATCAATATTAGTAACAATTGCACTTCTTTGTTTAAAATTTAAATAACTTTCACAATATTCACATGCTTCAATTATGAAATAATCGCTATTACCTACTCTATAGTTTCCATCTATACATCTAAGATTTGCACCTATTTGAATACTTGGATCTAAATTAGCACTCATAAATGCACTTGAAACCATAGATGATGTAGTTGTTTTACCATGTGTTCCAGCAACTCCAATTACATCTTTAAATAACTTAGTAATTTCACCTAAGAATTTTCCTCTTTCTACTGTTTCAATTTCAAGATTTCTTGCTTCCACTAATTCTGGATTGTCACTTTTTATTGCAGCTGTATAAACAACTAAATCTATATCTTTTGTTATATTTTCCTTTACTTGACCAATATTAACATTTATACCATTACTTCTTAATTTTTCTGTCATAGCACTTTCAGACATATCTGAACCGCTCACTTTAAATCCCCAATTAACAAGTATTTCAGCAATACCACTCATACTAATACCGCCAATACCAATCATGTATATATTTTTATAATCTCTTATGTTCATTTTTTATCTTTCCCTTACTAAATTTTTAAATTCGTCTCCTCTATCTTCGAATCTATCATATTGATCCCAAGAAGCGCATGCTGGACTAAGTAATACAACATCTCCAGGAGTACATATATCTTTTACCACGTTCATTGCTTCTTTTAATGTATCATTTTTATAACATTTAATATTTAAATCGTTACAAAATTCTTCTATTCTATTTTTTGTTTCACCAAAGCAAACAACACATTTAACATTTTTCATTGAATCATCTAAATCATGAAATGAATGTCCTCTATCATATCCACCTAATAATAAAATTGTTGGTTTATCAAATGAATTAAGTGCAGTTATTGTAGACACACAGTTTGTTGCTTTTGAATCGTTATAATATGTTACACCATTTATTGTATCAACATATTCAAGTCTGTGTTCAACACCTTTGAATTCTTTTAAAACTTTTTTTATAACTTCATCTGTTACACCATATTTCTTTACTGCTATAATAGCTCCCATTATATTTTGGTAATTATGTTTTCCTTTTAATATTATATCATCTAATTTTATTACTAACTTACCATCATAATAAATTCCTTCTTCATCATAATATGCAAGATTAGTTTTATCATGTCCATAATAAACTTTTGTACTTTTTATATCATCTGTAATCTTCATGCTTACTTCATCATCTTTATTTATTACAGCTAAATCATCACTTGTATGATTATTAAATATTTTCTTTTTTGTCATTTGATATACTTCGTATGATTTATGAAAATCAAGATGTGTTGGAGTTATATTTGTAAGTACACTCACATTTGTTTTAAAGTCATACATGTCACATAGTTGATGATCACTTATTTCAAGTACTAAATAACTATTTGGTTTAATATCTCGTACAAAATTTGATAAAGGAATTCCAATATTTCCTCCTAAATATACGTTATCAAATGAATTTTTCATAAATTCACTTATAAGAGTTGTTGTTGTTGTTTTACCATTTGATCCAGTAACACCAATAATATTTACTGATTTATCAAGAAATGAATATGCCATTTCTACTTCGTTTATTACTTTTATTCCAAGTTCTTTCGCTTTTACTACTACAGGGTTATCATATTTAATTCCTGGATTTTTAATAACATAATCAAAACTATCATCAAGTAATGATAATTGATCACCTGTTATAATAACTTTAACACCTAAAGATTCAAGTTCACTAACAAGAGATGAATCTTGTTCTTTGCCATCAGTTACAATTATTTCATTATTATAATCACTAAGTAATTTTGCTGCTTCATATCCGCTTCTTGCCATACCTAGTATAAATATTTTCTTATTTTCAAACACATTATCACCTCACAATAATTATATCACAATATAGAGTAATAATATGTATAAATTTTAATATAAAATAAAGAAAAATACCATATTTATTGGTATTATTATTTTTTTAATATTAACCTTGGCTCTTCTGAAATTTTTAAAGTATCTATAGTCTTATTACAACCATCTGACATTTCTCTTATTTGAATATCTTTATTGCTACTTACTATTTCTTTTGACATTAAAATTAAATTATTGTACTTATTTACAACATCTATTATATCAATATTATCCTTTTTTGGTAAACTATCTATATATTTAACAAGTCTAATATCCGCAGATTTTATTTTATCACTTGTTATTTTACTCTCTGAAACAAATTCATTACCATAGTGAATAGTATTTCTAAAAGCTTTTATATTATTATCAATCAAAAAATCTACCACATTAGGCATAAATGGATTATACTCTTCTTCATCTTTATATAAATCAGTTAAACCAACAATAGATAATGAAACACCATCTTTGCCATTCACATGTGATTCTATATCATCCATAAGATTTAAATCTTCTTCTGAATACGATTTTATACCAAGCTTATTAATCTCTTCCATTGATAATATACCATATTTTATTATGAAGCGAGCATCTTTATATGGAGCATTATGATGATATTTTGCATCATCAACATTTTTTAATGCATATGAATAAGTACTTAATATATCCTTTATATATTCAAGTGCATATTTTTCTCTTATAATCTTTTCATTCATTACTTTACTAACCTCTCTTGTAATCTACTATATTTATATTCATAAGCAATAAAAATTAATACTATTATCTTATAACACAATGATATATACTATCATAATAGTATCAGAATATCAATAAATTAAACTCTAAAAATTAAAAAAATCAATCTATAGTAATTGACGTTATTAATATTCAAATTTGGTGGACCTGAGGAGAGTCGAACTCCTGTCCAAAAATGCATACCAGAAAGTTTCTACAAGTTTAGTTAGTTTTTTATTTGTCCTAATTTATAAAAGAAACTAACAACCTACAAATTAGTAAGCCTATAATTATTCATTATTACTTCTAGGCTAAATAATAATATATCTTGCTAAAGCTCGAATTTTCTATAATCTACGCAAGAAAAGATAATAGAAAATTGCATTTGTGACTAAACACCTACGGCTACACTATTAGTTCTGAATAGTGATGCAAATGCATCTTTAATTTTGTTTCCATTTATTTTTTGTTTGCACACTAACGGGTGCCTCCGACTTGCCACTTAATTTTAAACATTTCTGTCGAAACCATATACAGGCCCATAACAAAATTATAGTATAAAATAAAGAAAAAGTCAAAATTAGAATCTTTCTTTTAATGACTTTTTCATTTCTCTATCTATATCTCTTTGTTTCATAGTTTCTTTTTTATCATAAGTATGTTTACCTCTTGCAATTCCTATTTCTACTTTTGCTTTTCCTCTTACAAAATATACTTTTAAAGGTACTATAGTTAATCCTTTTATTTTAATTCTATCATTCATTTTTCTTATTTCATTTTTATGAAGTAAAAGTTTTCTAGTTCTAGTTTCCTCATGATTAAATATATTTCCTTCTTTATATTCTGATATAAACATATTTAGTAAAAATACTTCACCATTTTTTATTATTGCATAACTATCTTTTATATTAGCATTACCATTTCTAACCGATTTAATTTCAGTTCCAGTAAGTACTATTCCTGCTTCAAATTTATCTAGTATTTCATATTCAAACTTAGCTTTCCTGTTTATTATTTCCATTTTTATTACCTTCTACTAAATTAAAATCGATAGTACTGTTTTCTTTTGAAGCATTAGTTACAACAACTCTTACTTTTTGTCCTAATTTATACATTTTACCTTTCTTTTCTCCTCTTAATGTATGAGTAGTTTCATCAAATGTATAATAATCACCTTTTATTTCAGATATATGTACAAGACCTTCAATCATATTATCTAATTGTACAAATAAACCAAAATTCATAACTGAAGAAATAGTTCCATCATATTCTTCACCAATATGACTTTCCATATACTCTGCCATTTTCATTGATTCTACATCCCTTTCACAGTCAATAGAATCTCTTTCTTTTTCTGATGCATGATCACAAAGTGCAGGTAAATTTTCTTCCCAATATTCTATAAGTCTATTTAATTCTTTATCATTTGGTTCATTAAATATATATTTTCTAAGTAAATTATGTACAGTTGTATCTGGGAATCTTCTAATAGGTGATGTAAAATGTGTATAACATTTTGAAGCTAGTCCATAGTGACCTAGATTTTCAGGCTTATAAACTGCTTTTTTCATACATCTTAATAATAATGTAGATAAAATTTCAAAACCTTCTTTGTCTCTCAATTGATCAAGTATTTTTTTCATTGATTTTGGATAAACAAAGTTTCTATCACCAACAATATGATAACCAAGCATACTAATTGAATTTAAGAATTCTTCAACTTTTTCATTATCTGGTACTTCGTGTACTCTGTATACAAAAGGAAGTCCCATATAGAAAACATGTTCTGCTACTGTTTCGTTAGCGGCAATCATAAAGTCTTCAATCATATTTTCACCCTTACCACGTTCCCTTAAAACAACATCATAAGGTTTACAATTTTCATCAACTAATATTTTAGGTTCATCAACATCAAAGTCTAAGTATCCTCTTGCTAATTTTTCTTTTCTAAGAATTTTAGCAAGCTCCCACATTAATTTTAAATCATCTTTAAATGGTTCATATCCTTCAGGAGTTTCTTCATCATTTAATATTTTATTAACTTTTTTATAAGTCATTTGGATTCTTGATCTTATAATACTTTCAAATATATCATGTGATACTATTTTACCATTAGGAGTTATTTCCATTATACAAGATATTGCAAGTCTATCAACATTTGGATTAAGTGAACATATTCCATTAGATAATTTATGAGGAAGCATTGGTACAACTCTATCAACTAAATATACACTTGTTCCTCTAGAATATGCTTCTTTATATAATGCTGTACCTTCTTTTACATAATAAGATACATCTGCAATATGTACTCCTAAAATATAATTTTCACCTTTTTTACTGATTGATATTGCATCATCTATATCTTTTGTATCATCACCATCAATTGTGAATATCGTCATGTCAGTTAAATCTTTTCTACCTTTTCTATCACTATCAAGGACTTCACTAGGAAGTGCATTAACTTCTTCCATAACCTCATCAGTAAATACATCATTTATTCCATGATCATATATAATAGATAAAATGTCAACACCAGGATCATTTTTATGACCAATTATTTTAACTACTTCTCCTAAGTATTTATATTTACCCATTTCTTTTACTATACTTACTTGAATTTTGTGTCCATCTACTAAATCATCTAAATCTTTATTATCTAAAATTATTTCCATTCTTAATTTTTTATCATCTGGAATGAAATGAGGATTACCATCAATTATTTTGTATTCACCAACGATTAAGTTATTTTCTTTCTTTAATACTTTTACAACTCTTCCTTCTGTTTTCTTACCGTTTTGTCCTTTTAATTCTTCAACTACAACTAAATCATTATTTAAGGCACCATTCATGTTTTTAGCATCTATATAAATATCTTCATCTCTACCATCTACTACTACAAAACCAAATCCTTTTTTATTTACACTTAATCTTCCTTTTAGTAAATGACTATTTTCAAATAACATATATTTATCTTTATTTGATCTATAAACAGTATAACCTTCTTCTAATATTCTAAGGTCATCTAATAATTTTTTTAATTCTCCTGCAGTATTAAGATTTAACTTATCACATATTTCGGTTGCGGATAACGCTCTTTTTTCTTTTCCTAATAATTCTATAATTTCTTCTCTCATATTTCCTCCATATAAAACAAAAAGACATGAATATGTCTCTTACATTAATGACATTACTAAACAAATTACAAAAAATAATAATCCTAATATTAGTGTCATTCTACTTAAAAATAGTTCTGATCCTCTTTCTTTTCTTTGGGCAAAAAGTTCAGCACTTGCACCCATCATTATATTACTAGCACTTTCTGCTTTTCCACTTTGTAATAAAACAACTGTTATTAAAAGGACTGATATTACTAATAATGCTATTTCCATCTTGATTCCTCCTCATTTAAAACTAATAATATTTTATCATATTTTATATAAATTGCAAATACCATACGGAAAAATATATAATAATCATAATTATTGAAATAAATATATATATAAATTTCTTTTCTGATTTAAGTAATATCGAAATTGCAAATAAAATTGTTATAAATATTCCACCAAATATGTAAAACATACTATATTTATCCGCATAACTATATATATAATTATCTTTAATAAATAAGTCAGATATCGCAAGTACTAAAAAATTAAATATATTACTTCCAAGCATATTTGATATGGCCATGTTATAATTATTTAATTTTAATAATGCAAATGTTGTAACTACTTCTGGAAGGCTTGTCGTAATTCCTAAAAGAATCGCACCTATAGAACTAGATGAAAATTTTGGATACATATGGGCTATTTTATCAGCTTGATATGTTAAAAGTACACTTAAAACTACCATAACAATTCCAGTTAATATGAATTTTAACAAAATAAATTTCTTTTTTTCTTTTATTTCTTCTTCCTCTTTTTTATCGTTTTTAAATACTAAATACATATAAACTAGATATGCAAAAAATAGTAGTAGAGACACTATATTTACTATTATATTATGGCACCCTAATATGATAAATATGTAATCTGAAACTAATATTAAGCATTCAAATATATATTTATTTGATGTATTTCTAAATAAATTAGATTTAAAAAAATATATGTTGTAAACTGCTAAAACAAATATATTAAACATATTACTTCCAACAATGTCACCAAAAGATAATGATGCATTATCTAAAACAACCGCAGATACACTTGTAACAAATTCTGGGAGACTAGTTATTGATGCAATCAAAAGTCCACCAACAAAAGCAGCTCCCACTTTAGATTGTTTCGATAAAACATCACCATAATATGATAGTTTTATACTCATATATATTGTACAAAAAGCTAGTAATAAAAAAAATATTCCGTCCAAATTATCACCCTCTAATGAAGTATATTAATAAATTGGACAAAATATTTATATTATTTTATTTGTGTCTTGATCAATTTAGCATGTAAAACTAATTTTTCATTATTTCTGTAACAAGTTGATAATGTAAGTATTTTATCATCGGCTAAAACATCAGTATCAAATTTATATATACTTCTATTTTTTACCATTTCAATGTAATTTTCAAATTCATTATCACTTGTAAATTTTACTTTTAAATAATCATCAGTAGTGGGAATATGATATATACTAAATACTTCCCACAATGTATTTTCTTCTTCTGTTGAAATTCTAATTATATAATTTTCTTTATCATCAATCCATTCTTGTTTTAAAGTATTTTTAAGACTTCCAAACATTGTTTTATCAAGTCTTGAATGAGCATATATTATTGTATTTTTATCATTAAATCCATCATTTCTATAGTCTTCAAATAACCATCCAGCATCATTATATTTTTTATCAAATGAATGCGTCAAATAAAAATTATTATCTGTATATTGAACAAATGGGTAATTTATATTTGTACCTTTTACATCTATCCAGCCAGCAACATCACTATTTTTATTTTTTAATTCACTAAAATCAACATTATTTAAACTAGTATTTTTTTGCACAGATGAATCATCTTTAATAACTGTATTCTCATTATCTTCTACTTTCTCTATTTTAACCAAATCATTAATTTCATCTAATTGTTTACTAATTTGATTATTTTGTTTATTCCATTTATTTATAAAATTTAGTGAAAAACCAAAAAGTAATAAAGAAATGCTTAATAATAAATATGCAAAAATTTTAATAATATTTTTCATCATATCATCCTACCTTACAACTATTATAACATTAAAAAAGTGAAAAAAAAGGAAGATTTAATATCTTTCCTTAAAAAAATAAACCTTTTTTCTTATAACCACACTCTTGTAAATAATTTTTAATTTCATTTTTTATAATTGATGTATCATATTTAAACTTTACAATGCCTGATTCATTTGAATCATTATTTTTTCCGAAACCAATAGTTATAGATTTACCAGCAGTATGTCCACTAAAATTTGATGAACCAAATTCTAATTTACCTTCTCCAACATTTATATTTTGTTCTTTTTCGCTAGTAATATCTTTTTCTGTCCATTTTCCTTTATCAGTTAAAGTTACAATGTAAGAATATTCTTTAACTTCATTTGTAATTTCATTTGGTGAGAAAAAAGTTGCATCCATCCATTTCCATTTAGCTACTATAGAATCATTTGTTATAGTTACTTCCCATGGTTTATCTGGTTTATTTAAAACTATTAATGCATTATTTAATACTTCTTCTTTTGATTTCATTTGTTATTCCTCCAAACTTATTTCTAAATTTTCAAATACATTTTTAGCAGATTCTTCTGATTCTGTGTTACCAAGTATTACAACAGTATCAGAATTTTCTATTTCAATTATGTAATTATATTCTTTTGTAGAACCATCATGTTCATAAAAGAAATAATTTGTATCACCCTTTGTACCGCTATCAATAATTTTTGATGATGAATCACTATTTACTGCATTTTTATAATAGTCATATGCTTCTTTTGTAGCAAATGTACCAGTTGAAACAGTCTTGTCATCTTTAGTTACATTAAATGGTGTTGATGATGTCATATCATACCCATCATTTGTTATAACACTAATTTTAACCTTATCTCCTGTAGATACACTAAATGTATAACTTTTACTTGTTGTACAACCTGAAAATAATATTAATAAAAATGATACTACAACTATTTTAATTATTTTTTTCATATTTCCTCCTATCTTATTTTTAGTGTATAATTTTTTTAATATCTATGTCAATAAACATTATATATGGTTTACAAAAAATTAACAAAAAAAGAAAACTATTCGTTTTCTTCAATTTGTTCATAAATTCTAAGTAATCTATTGTATTTACATACTCTATCTGTTCTAGATAAAGAACCTGTTTTTATTTGACCTAAAGAAAGTCCAACGGCTAAGTCAGCGATAAATGTATCTTCTGTTTCTCCACTTCTATGTGAAATAATTGTTTTGTATCCTGCTTTTTTAGCCATGTCAATAGTTTCTAATGCTTCTGTTACTGTACCTATTTGATTAAATTTAATAAGTATTGCATTTGCTGCTTTTTCTTTTATACCACGAGCAAGTAATTCCTTATTAGTAACAAATAAATCATCGCCTACTATTTGAACTCTATCACCTATTTTCTTAGTTAATAATCTAAATCCTTCAAAATCACTTTCATCTAATGGATCTTCTATTGAAACAATAGGATATTTACTTATTAAATCTTCATAATAGCTAACCATTTCTTCTTTGGTTTTCTTTTCACCAGTTCCAGAGAATACATATAAATTAGTATCTTCATCATAAAATTCTGAAGCAGCTACATCAAGTCCAAGCTTAACATCTACACCAGGAGTGTAACCTGCTTTTTTTATAGCATCAACTATATATTCTAATGCTTCTTCATTTGAACTTAAGTTAGGTGCAAATCCACCTTCATCACCTACTGAAGTATTATATCCTTTTTCTTTTAATACTTTTTTTAAGTTATGGAATACTTCTGCACCGCATCTAATTCTTTCTCTAAAATCTTTATTTTGTGGTAATATCATAAATTCTTGGAAATCAAGTAAGTTATCTGCATGAGCTCCACCATTTAAAATATTCATCATAGGATATGGTAAATCTTTTCCATCTCCAACATATTCATATAATTCTACATTTTCTTCATTTGCAGCTGCTTTAAGGCAAGCTAATGAAACTGCAAGCATAGCATTTGCACCTAAATTACTTTTTGATTTTGTTCCATCTAACATAATCATTTTATTGTCTATTTCTTTTTGGTTCTTTACTTCCATTCCTAGTATTTCAGGTGTAATTTTTGTTTTAACATTATTAACTGCTTTTAAAACACCTTTACCCATAAATCTACTATCATTATCTCTTAATTCTAAAGCTTCATTACTACCAGTTGATGCTCCACTTGGTACACTTGCACGACCAAAAGCACCATCTTCTGTAAGTACATCTACTTCTACAGTAGGATTACCTCTTGAATCTAAGATTTCTCTTGCCTTTACATCTATTATTTTACTCATAATATCATCCTCCAATATTAATTATACCGCAAAGTTTCATTTATGGCATAAATTTTATATATTTTGTTGTAAAATATAAGTATAATATTAATATTATTTATGTTATAATATAAAAGTAAAGGAGTATAACTTATGGAAATAATTCAAATAACTAAAGAAGAATTTGACAATTTTGCTGAAAATTATGAAATTAAAAATTTTTATCAAACGGGATCATATGGCACACTTATGGATAGACATTCATTTGACGATTATTATTTAGCCATGAAAGATGAATCAGGTAATTATAAAGCAGCAACTTTAATATTAATTAAAAAAGAATTATTAGGTTATAAATGGGGATATTGTCCAAGAGGATATTTAATTGATTTTAATGATTTTAATTTACTTGAAACATTTACGAAATTACTTACTCAATTTTTAAATAAAAGAAATTTTATGTTTGTTAAAATAGATCCATACATAATATATAAATCTAGAGATAAAAAAGGAAATGTTATTCCTGGAATAGATAATTCTAAAATAGTTGATGAACTTATTCACATAGGTTACGAACATACAGGTTTTAATTTAAATTTTGAAAATTTAAAACCAAGATGGAATGCAGTAACAACAACAAATAGTACTGAAGATTTATTTTCAAGATTTAGTAAAGAAATAAGAAACAAAATAAGAAAAGCGGATAAAATGGGTATTGAAATACTTGAAGGTGATGCATCTAGTGTAAAACAGTTTTATTCATTAGTTAATAAAAAACATTCAAGAAAATTAAATTACTACTTAGATATGATGGAAATATTAGGAAAAAAAGATATGATTAAATTGTATTTTGCAAAATTAGATACTGCAAAGTATATTGAAAAGAGTAAAACATTGTTTGAAGCTGAAGAAAAAAGAAATAATGAAATAAATCAAGAATTAGAAGAAAATATAAATAGTAATAATACAACTAACATAATAAAAAGAAAAATGGCATCTGATATTTTATTAAATAATTGTAAACAAAACGTAATAAATGCGACTAATCTTTATAAGGAATATCCATCAGGAGTTATAGTTGGCGCAAGCGCTATAATAAAATATAATAAAGAAATATTCTTCTTAATTGATGGATATAAACAAGAATTTAAAAGATACTGCCCAAACCATTATTTAAAATACCAAATCATGAATTTTTATAGAAAAGAAGGATATACTAGAATGCATTTAAATGGCATTTCTGGTGACTTTAATAAAAGTAGTGCATTTTATGGATTAACAAGATTTAAACTTGGATTTGCAGCAGAAATAGAAGAATATATCGGAGAATTTACTTTAGTCATAAATAAAGGTAAATACAAAAGTTATCAAAATGCATCTAAAGTAGTTGATTGGTTAAATGAACCTTTGTTCAAAAAGAACTAAGGTTTTTTTATGCATTAAAAAAGTTCTTTTTCAAGAACTTTTTATTTATTATTTATCAATCTTAGTAACAATACCAGCACCAACTGTTCTACCACCTTCACGAATAGAGAACTTAGTTCCTTCTTCTAGAGCGATAGGAGCAATTAATTCAATGTGCATTTTAACATTGTCACCTGGCATAACCATTTCAGTTCCTTCTGGTAATGTAACAACACCTGTTACGTCAGTAGTTCTGAAATAGAATTGTGGACGATAATTTGTGAAGAATGGAGTATGTCTTCCACCTTCTTCTTTACTTAATACGTATACTTCGCATTCGAAAGTAGTATGTGGAGTAACTGAACCTGGTTTAGCAAGTACTTGTCCTCTTTGTACTTCTTCTCTTGAGATACCACGTAGTAATACACCTGCGTTATCTCCTGCTTCAGCATAGTCTAATTGTTTACGGAACATTTCGATTCCTGTAACAACTGTTTTCTTAGTATCATGTAAACCAACGATTTCAACTTCGTCGTTAAGTTTTAATTGACCTCTTTCAACACGTCCTGTAA